>Ga0209371_1000051_pt1 | contig 276935 bp, 248 predicted proteins | sample AgamicAtAmrz_FD_187165 | JGI IMG/M metagenome (GOLD analysis project Ga0209371, IMG submission 187165) | Agave microbial communities from Guanajuato, Mexico - At.Am.rz (SPAdes) (version 2) | ecosystem: Host-associated > Plants > Roots > Rhizosphere | place: Guanajato, Mexico | collected... | reverse complement strand
AATGAAGTATTGCCTGCAGGGTCAGTTGCTGTTGCTGTCACCGTTTGACCGTCAGTCAAGTCACCTGGGTTTGGTACTGACCAGCTGCCGTCTGTACCTGCAACCACAGTTGCTGTCGTACCGTCAGGGAAGCTTACAGTCACAGTTGAACCCGGTTCTGCTGTACCTGTCACTGGATCAGTCGCATTGATTGGATCAAGGACCGGTGCATTTGGTGCAGTGGTATCTACTGTATAAGTTTGTGTATCGTTAACTGTGCTGCTATTACCTGCTGCATCAGTGAAGGTTACTTTGGCATCAATGGTTTTATCTGCATCAGCAACTAAACCACTACCTGGTACACTTACTGTCCACGTACCTGCCGCACTGTCTACAGTTGCAGTATAGGTTTGACCATTAATAACAACAGTAACGACTGTATTCGTCGCATCTGCCGGAACATTTTTCAAGACACCTGTAATGGTGACATTGCCTGATGCTTCTGAAGCATTAATCACGTTGTCAGCAGTTACTGAATCAACTGCAAAGTTGACACCATCTGTATTTGGACCAACTGCATCCACAATAGCCGTCCCTGGTCCGGAAGTATTGCCAGCAGGGTCTGTTGCTACGGCTGTTACTGTGTCTCCATCATTAAGACCAGGATTATCTACTGACCATGTACCATCTGGTCCTGCTACAACACTTGCTGTACTACCATCAGGATAAGTCACTGTTACTGTTGAACCAGGTTCTGCTGTACCCGTAATCGGGTCTGTCCCGTTAACCGGGTCAATCACTGGTGCATTTGGTGCAGTGGTATCTACTGTATAAGTTTGTGTATCGTTAACTGTGCTGCTATTACCTGCTGCATCAGTGAAGGTTACTTTGGCATCAATGGTTTTATCTGCATCAGCAACTAAACCACTACCTGGTACACTTACTGTCCACGTACCTGCCGCACTGTCTACAGTTGCAGTATAGGTTTGACCATTAATAACAACAGTAACGACTGTATTCGTCGCATCTGCCGGAACATTTTTCAAGACACCTGTAATGGTGACATTGCCTGATGCTTCTGAAGCATTAATCACGTTGTCAGATGTTACCGAATCAATCGCAAAATTTACTGATCCTGTATTTGGTGCAGCTGTGTCAACAGTCACAACACCTGTATCAATACCTTTATTACCTTGCTCATCTGTTGCAGTCACGGTAATGGTATGTGGACCGTCTGTTAATGCAGGCAATATATTGTCTGCAAGTGTCCAGGTACCATCACCAACGTTTACTGCTGGATAGTCAACACCATCAACAGTCACCACTACAGTCGCATTCAGATCATTCACTGTACCGGTCAATGCAGGTGTGCTGTCGTTGGTTAATAGATCATTCAGAGTTACTGTCGGTACTGATCTATCAATTATATATGTTTGTGTATCGTTAAGTGTGCTGCTATTACCTGCTGCATCTGTAAACGTCACTTTGGCATCAATAGTTTTATCTGCATCAGCAACTAAGCCACTACCTGGTACACTTACTGCCCACGTGCCAGCCGCACTGTCTACAGTTGCAGTGTAAGTCACCCCATTAATAACAACTGTAACAACTGTATTCGCCGCATCTGCCGGAACGTTTTTCAAAACACCGCTAATCGTAACATTACCAGCTGCTTCTGAGGCATTAACAATATTATCAGCAGTTACTAAATCAACTGCAAAATCAACTTGTCCTATATTAGGAGCATCTGTATCTACTGTATAAGTTTGCGTATCGTTAACTGTGCTACTATTACCTGCGGCATCTGTAAACGTTACAGTAGCATCAATAGTTTGATCTGGATCTGCTTTTAAACCACTACCCGGTACACTTACACTCCACGTACCCGCATCCTTATCTACTATCGCATTATAAGTCACACCATTGATTACAACAGTCACAACAGTATTTGCTGCATCTGCTGGAATATTTTTCAAAATCCCCGTAATCGTGACATTACCTGCTGCTTCTGAGGCATTAAGTACATTATCTGATGTAACTGAATTAACAGAGAAAGTTACCCCATCTGTATTTGGTGGAGTAGTATCGGTAGGTGTTGAAGAGTCATTATTACTATCATGGTTCGATGCTGCTGCGATAATACCACCCGCAACTAATGGGATAGCCCACAACCATGGGTTTATACCACCATCGTGATAAAGCAATGGCTCAATTGAAGAAATAGGCTGATAAATGACATCAGACACCAACTCTTGTGGTGCCTCTGCTGGTAAAGCAGCTGGTAAATCTTCAGCTACGAGTGCTTGTGGCTCAACATCACTGTCGGCATCAGCATCCGCATCAGCGTCCGCGTCTGCATCATTTTCAGCATCTTTGAATTTTGCCCAGATTAACTGTCCATTTTCGTCTTGAAAAACAAGGCTGTTATCTTTAGGCTCAGCTGTACCACTAAAAAAGCCTTCAATAACAATTGTCTCGCCATTTTTAAGGCGAATGACTGCATTGGTTCCCTCCCTATTCACTACCAATACATCACTGGCAGCCACTTTTACTAATACAACCGATGCTTCTGTAAGCGATGCGGAAGTTCCCTTGATGGTTGACAAGGTGTCGTGACTATCCTTGGCAATAATTTGTATTTCAGGCATATCTGTATTCCTTTTATATTATTGATTTAAATGATTTTTTGTATAATTCTTTTTACTTAATGTTTTAAAGTTTTTGACCTACAACTTAAAAACATTAAGTAATGTGATCATTTTTACATTAACCACTTTAAAATAAAAAAAACAAATACTAAAGTACCTAAAGAAAAATTTTTAATTAATAGAAATTATATATAAGTCTTCTTTGGGTTTATCTTGTGTTAATTTAATGGAAAATTTCTTTAAATGTTTTATATATAAAACAAATTTCTTTTTTTATATTTACCATTTGTTGAAATGTCATTTAATTAATATATTCATATAACAATTATTAATATCTTAATAAAATAAAATATATTATTAATGATATATATAGAAAAAAAAGGCTTTAGGTAATATTTCACTATTACACTAAAACCTAATTTGTAAATCTTTTATAAAATTTAAAACCGCAAATATTTAGAAATTATCCGGACTCTCAAATCGTTTTACTTCTTGTAACTTATTTGGATCATGCATGGTTGCAATTCCATCTTCAGTTTTTTGATCAACCAGAATATCTGGATTAAAAACGGTGATCGTTTCTCTACCCAATGCATCCTCTCCAACAATATATTGAAAGCCTCTTCGATTCATCTTATGACACAATCTTTGATAGAGACCTTTTAAACCTTCGGTTTCTTCATTCGGATTGTAATAGAAAGCATTCATCACAGCTGGTAGGCCTAGACCACATACAATACCTGATAACAACACACTAATAAAAGTATAGCCAATCAGGATACTGCTATAAGGACTTAATGCAGGAATATTGGCAACCGCCAAAATCAATGCAAGTGAAATCCCCCCTCGTACACCACCCCAAGATAAAATGGTCAAGCTACCATTATAACTTTTCATTTTCCGCATATTCGGGAAAAAGGCAAAAGCCATGAAGTTGGCTGCAAAACGAGAGATATGTAGGATAAAGAACGCAACAATACCGCCTAAAATTAGGCTAAAGTTTAAATCAAGAATAAATAACTCTAGACCAATTAAAGTAAATAGGAATGAGTTGATGATCCCTTCTACGGTATGCCAAAAATGATTAACCTCTTGAATCTCTCGCTCTTCTCGTATTTCTTTCCATTTGTTTCCAACAATTAAACCACCTATTACACAGGCAATCGGTGCTGATGCATGGGCAAACAAAGCCACTAAATATGCTCCACTCGCAAGCAAAGCTGTTGTCAAAATCAGGGACTCCATTTCGTGTTTACCACGTAATAGACGCAACACCCCTACCCCAAATGCCCAACCAATCCCGACCGCAACAACAATTTCATAGAGTAGAGCTTCTAGTGTCGCCATCAACGAGAAATGTTCACCCTGTAAAACATTAAGCAAAGTCATAAACAATGCAATACACATTGCATCATTAAAGAGTGACTCACCTTCCAGCTTAACAATCAAATGATGCGGTGCACGAATCGAACTAAGCACACCTTTAATACCAATAGGGTCTGTTGCTCCTAAAGCTGCACCTAAAAGTAAAAGCACCAGAATTGGCACATGATATCCAACCAGTAGTTGGAACCCATAGAGCAATCCACCAAATAAAACGGCGCAAATGACCAATGCAATGGTGGCCAAAATACTAATTTGCTTCCAGTAACTTTTTAAATCAGAAATTTTAAATTTAAGTGCCGAAGAAGTTAAAATAAAACAGATGACGCCATTAATTAAAAAATCATAAAAATCGATATGGCGTACTGCTTCTTCAATATTATGAATATTAATGGTAATAAACTGATTACCGTTTAACAGGCTTGCGCCCCATTGCAAAATAAAGACAAAAATTGCTGAGACCAGCGGTACACCAATAGCCTGAGGAAAGCCTAAAATGCGCTTATTGAAGATCGTGGTTGCGATTGATAGCGCAAAAACCACTGTGAATGCTTGTAGTAGAAAAAAATTACCCATGAATACCCTTCTTCTGGGTCAACGACCAAATAAGAGAAACTTTGTTAGATCGACCAAACTTAATAAAAAACTGGCATAAAGAATGCCATAATCATAAAAAACAGAAATTAGGACACAAGTTTAACGAATTGATTGAACAATCTATCACTCTGTTAAATTTCTTAACATTATTTATAGTTATGATCTAATGAAAAACGGATGAGCTTCTTAAATATGTTTAACAAGACTCATCCTAGAAAAGATTAAACTGGATTGTTAAAAGTATCGCATTGGTTAATATCGCCAGTTTTTAAACCAACCTGAAACCAGTGCATTCGCTGTTCACTACTACCATGTGTAAAGCTATCTGGAACAACCTGACCAGTAGAGCGTTTCTGCAAATAATCATCTCCAATTTTTTGAGCAGCATCCATCGCTTCTTCAATATCACCTTGCTCTAAAAATTGAGTACGTTGCTGATTATGACTCGCCCAAATACCCGCTAAACAATCGGCTTGCAATTCTTGGCGAACAGATAATTGATTACCTTCTCTTTGGCTCGCTTGTGCACGGGCTTGTTGTACTTGCGAAGAAATACCAAGCAAGGTTTGAACATGGTGCCCTACCTCATGTGCGACCACATAAGCTTGAGCAAAATCGCCTGCCTGATCTTGTCTTGAAAGTTCAGTTTGGTTTTGTTCACCAGAAATTCCCATTTGCTGACGCATATCTTTAAAGAATTCTGTATCGATATAAACCTTCTGATCTGCCGGACAATAAAATGGTCCCATTGCAGATTGAGCAGTACCGCATCCAGATTGAATCATTCCACTAAATAACACCAATCTTGGTGGCGTATATGTTTTACCTAACTGTTTAAATATAGGAGTCCACGTATCCTCTGTATCAGCCAAAACAGTTCCAACAAAATCAGAGGCTTCTTTTTGCTCGGGTGTTAAACTTTCTGGTGCAGTTGCATTTGACTGCTGTGATGCAGTGACTTGCTGAGTTGCCTGATAAGCTTGTTGTGGATCAACCCCAAAAAACTTCCACGCAACAAATGCAACAACCAAACCAATAATGCTGATACCACCTGCTCTAACACCGCCACCACCTCGACGGTCTTCCACATTGGTACTAATTCGACGACCTTTCCAGCGCATAATTTCCCTCTTATTTTAGAATGGCATCATGAACCCGATGCTTTTTTTGGCCACATTTTTTGTATTAAGCTTACAATTAATAGAACAATTGCACCCGCAATCAGCCCTATTCCAAAGTTAATTAGCGTCGGTGTTAAAGCACCAATAATATTGCCTACTGCTGGTATTGTTTCTACATGATCAACGGTGTTTTCAGTTAAGTGATGAAGTAGTGGAATCGTATGATTAATAATCCCGCCACCAACTAAGAACATTGCAATGGTGCCGACGATTGAAAGTAATCTCATTAAAATAGGTGCAAAAGCTAATAAACCTCGACCTACAGTTTGCTTAAATGAGGTAGTTTGCTTAGTTAAATATAATCCCAAATCATCAATCTTAACAATCATGCCGACTAAGCCATAAACGCCAATAGTCATAACAACAGCAATAATACTGAGTACGCTTACCTTGGTCATTAAACTGGCTGTAGCTACAGTACCTAAAGAAATAACAACAATTTCAGCCGATAAAATAAAATCTGTTCGAACAGCTCCTTTTACCTTTTCTTTTTCAAAATTTGCTAAATCTAATTCTTCACTATCAAATTCTGCTTTTGCTTCTTCTGATGTAGATGGCTTTTTATGCATAATGGTATGAAGAACTTTCTCCACCCCCTCATAACACAAAAATAAACCTCCTAACATTAATAGTGGATTAATTAGCCAAGGCGCAATCACACTAATTAACAATGCTAAAGGAACTAAAATAAGTTTATTAACAAATGAGCCTTTAGCCACTTTCCAAACAATAGGTATTTCGCGATCTGCACGCACACCTGTAACTTGTTGCGCATTTAAAGCCAAATCATCGCCTAAAACACCAGCAGTTTTCTTTGCTGCCATTTTGCTCATTAAAGCAACATCATCTAAAATTGTTGCAATATCATCTAGTAATAAAAGTAAGCCACTTGCCATTTCTTATCCAAGTTTGTATTTATTAGGCTATTGTAAGATGATTTTTTTCAATTTCTGTAATTTTACTGAATAAATTCACAATATTATTTTAAGAAAAGTTTAACCAATCGCTGACGAATTTTTTTTATTTCCCGTACAATAATGCCAATCTTTTATATTGCAGGGCTTACTACCCCTGATTAAGCCAATAAGACAGTGGAATAAATAATGAGTAATGTTGATCAGCGTCCAATTATTTTGACAGGCGACCGCCCAACCGGACAACTTCATCTTGGGCATTTTGTCGGTTCTTTGCGTTCTCGTGTAGGTTTACAGGATAGCCATCATCAACATCTCTTGTTAGCAGATGCACAAGCCTTAACAGACAATGCAGATAACCCAGATAAAGTCCGTCGCAATATTTTGGAAGTTGCTCTAGATTATTTAGCTGTAGGCATTGATCCAACAAAAACCACGATTTGCGTACAATCATGCTTACCAGCACTGAATGAACTTACTATGCTCTATCTTAACTTCGTGACGGTTGCTCGCTTAGAGCGTAACCCGACCATTAAGTCTGAGATTCAAATGCGCGGTTTTGAGCGTGATATTCCGGCTGGTTTCCTCTGCTACCCTGTTGCACAAGCGGCAGACATTACTGCTTTTAAAGCGACTGTGGTTCCAGTGGGTGAAGATCAAATTCCAATGATTGAACAAACCAATGAAATCGTACGTCGAGTAAACCGTCAGATTGGCAAAGACCTTTTACCTGAATGTAAAGCTTTGCTTTCAAATATGGCACGCTTACCTGGTTTTGATGGTAAGGCAAAAATGTCTAAATCATTAGGTAATACCATTGTTTTAAATGCTTCTGATAAAGACATTAAAAAAGCTGTAAATGCGATGTATACCGACCCAAATCATCTTCGCATTGAAGATCCAGGTCAGGTTGAAGGAAATATTGTATTTACTTACTTAGATGCATTTGATCCAAATAAAGAAGAAGTTGAAGAGTTAAAAGCACACTATCGTCGTGGTGGTTTAGGTGATGGAACTGTTAAAAAACGCCTTGAAGGTGTTTTGAAAGAATTGATTAGCCCTATCCGTGAACGTCGTGAAGAACTTGCTAAAGATCCTGACTACATTATGGATGTTTTACGTCAAGGTACAGATAAGTGTCGTCTTATTACTCAACAAACCTTAGATGAAGTTAAAGACGGTTTAGGATTATTTAAATTCTAATTCCTTTAAAATCTAAAAGCCCTTCGGGGCTTTTTTTATGCTTATTTTATTCATAGCATAATTTTTTAGAATTACTAATGTATTAATGACTACTATTCACATGCTTTTACCCTATTAACGTGAAGTAACACTTATTAACGCTAATAGCGATGAAGAATTTCTTAACTATCTCTATTATTCATCATGTAGGTTACATGATATGAACCTCACGACATTTCTCCTTAAACCGAAACTGTTTTTACAGATTCGTTGTTCTACGCAATGATCACCCCAATCATTGCGTATTTTTTTGCCTATAATAATGTTGGCAATTTAGATTGAAATTCAACCGAATTACAGTAATGCTTCTGTTGAAAATTCTCAAACTTCTTTGTCTGATCAAGTGGTGAATAGCGCGCTACGCTATCGCTCACAAGCACCTTTGATTGATAACGTAATGAATGAATTGGGCTTATAAGGTGGTGATGGCAATGGTTTGACTCAAGGGTTGAAACCAAAAGCTAAGTAAGGGTGATACACTCTGTTTAGTATTCCTATTTCAATGTAGACCGAAATGCTAAATGTTCGATCTACAATTTTCATCTTCCGTTTCACCCATTCCTATGGTGAAAATGAGTAATTAGCTACCAAGTTCAGTATAAGGTTAGTAAAATATCAAATAGGGCATCTCTGCCCTTGAATTAAATCACGCATTGAAAAAGTATAGCGAAACAGATGCCCAACGTTTAATAAGAGAGGTACTGACTACTAGCGACCTCTTGATGGATGAATAAACGTAAGGGAATAAGCTTTATGGACTAGAAGCTGGTAGTAAAGAAATTTGTTTAAGAGGCTCGCGTTTTGCCCCAAGTTCGCGAAGCTTTTCCATAAAACTAGATTCTTTTATTGGTAGACCATCAATGATTTTCCCTACTTCAGCGTTGATGATAGCAGCAACAATCAATCCACCGATTGCTCCCCCTGCAGCACCAGCTCCTGCGGCTTGACCGTAGCTCACATTTCCTGAGGAAAAGTTCTTACCAATTATGGCGCCAGTAGCACCTCCTACTGCGCCAGCTGTGGCAAAGGATACTAGACTAACCTTATGGGATGCAGATTCTTTAGTATAAGCTAGAGTATTACACGTCACATTGTCAGATGGAACTTCAACAGGTACTGCCTTTGTTGTGAAGTAGCGATAAATTTTGACTGGTTCCTTAGGGTCTTTTGGTAAGTAAAAGCCACCGTCAGTTGCTGCAGGTTGTCCTGGAATTGATGGATAGTCTGGGCTTCGAATTGAAATACTACCAGGTGCCCCTCGAAAGAACGTGCCCTTTTCATCTATCTTTTCTGACCAATATGGTCCCCGTTCTAGACGAGTGGTCCACTCCACATTGAGTGGACCATAGAGCCCTGTAGTTGAAAGAGGCTCTTTGATGAAAATACAAGTAAGTTCAACTGGTGTCTGTAACTTTTCTGGATTTGTGGCACACCCCGAAATTAAAGTGCAAAAGAGAATCAAACTAGATATTTTCACATACATGACGATTGCCTTTGTCATTGATATTTTTGTAAAGATACAACTAGTCTACTAGATTTTATTTAGTAGACTAAGTCCATGAATACTCCAATTATATTTCCCAGTAAAAAAATATCTCCATTGGGGTTTTAAGATTAAAATCTAATGAATAAAGCTAAACATTTCTCTTTAAAAGGGAACATTTATAAACGATTGAATATTAAGTTATTTATGAAAATTGGTATTAGTCGTAGGCTCTTCTTTTTCATCTTAAAGAATGAAAATAGACAATATGTGGAATTTAAATATCATTCAAAAAAATTAATATTTTTTTCAATTCTAAAATCACGTCATCTTCACTATACAAGTACTCATCACCTTCAGGACATATAACGCTAGAATTAGAATCATACTCTCTATTATCTCTTGCTCTGAATTTAAGTCATCAAGAAGAACTTCTATTTTTTGTGTATTCTTGATAGAGATATCATTTTTAACTATAAATTTTTCGATACAATAAATTAATTCTTCTCTACTCATTTATTTTTCCCTTGAATTAATTATGTTAATTATTCAATGTTCTACTAGAGTTAATATCATTTCATTTTAATAAAAAACCCCAATGTCTCCATTGGGGTTTTTTTAAAGATCAAAATCTAACGAATTACGCTAAACCTTTCTCTTTTAAAACTTGCAACATTGTTGAACCAAGCTCAGCTGGGCTACGAGTGTAAGCCATTCCCGCGCGTTCAAATGCAGCGAATTTCTCTTCAGCAGTACCTTGACCACCAGAAATAATCGCACCAGCGTGACCCATACGCTTACCTTTAGGTGCAGTTACACCAGCAATGTAACCTACTACAGGCTTAGTCACGTTAGATTTGATGAATTCAGCAGCTTCTTCTTCCGCTGTACCACCGATCTCACCGATCATGATGATTGCATCAGTATCTGGATCGTCTTGGAACAATTGAAGCGCTTCGATTTGGTTCATACCTGGGATTGGGTCACCACCAATACCGATACAAGTAGACTGACCTAAACCAAGCTTAGTTGTTTGAGCAACAGCTTCATAAGTCAATGTACCTGAACGTGAGATGATACCAATACGACCTGGTTGGTGAATGTGACCAGGCATAATACCAATCTTACATTCGCCTGGAGTGATCACGCCTGGGCAGTTAGGACCAACTAAACGAGTACCGTTACCGTTAGTTTCTAAGTAGCGTTTTGCTTTAAGCATGTCGATTGTTGGAACACCTTCAGTGATCACAACGATTAGGCCAACACCTGAATCAACCGCTTCAACGATAGAATCTAAAACGAATGGAGCTGGTACATAAATTACAGATGCATCTGCATTTGTTTCACGTACAGCTTCTTTCATTGTGTTGAATACTGGTAGGTCAAGGTGAGTAGTACCACCTTTACCTGGAGTAACACCACCAACAACTTTTGTACCGTAGTCTAAAGCTTGTGCAGAGTGGAAAGTACCGTTTTTACCAGTAAAACCTTGTACCAATACTTTAGTGTCTTTATTAATTAATACGCTCATGATTGATACTCCCCTTACGCTTTAACTGCAGCTACAACTTTTTCTGCGGCATCAGACAAGCCGTTCGCAGAAATTAATTTCAAACCAGATTCATCAAGTAATTTAGCACCTAACTCAGCGTTGTTACCTTCTAAACGAACAACAACTGGAACAGTTACGTTTACTTCTTGAACCGCTGCAATAATCGCTTCAGCAATCATGTCACAACGTACGATACCACCGAAGATGTTAATTAAAACACCTTGTACAGATGTATCAGCAAGGATGATTTTGAACGCTTCGATTACGCGCTCTTTAGTTGCACCGCCACCAACGTCAAGGAAGTTTGCAGGCTGACCACCATAAAGTTTAATGATGTCCATAGTTGCCATTGCAAGACCAGCACCGTTAACCATACAACCGATGTTACCTTCTAAAGCAACATAGTTAAGATCAAATTCAGATGCTTTTAATTCACGCTCATTCTCTTGAGATTTGTCACGTAAAGCAGCAACTTTAGGTAAACGGTAAAGCGCGTTAGAGTCGATACCAACTTTTGCATCTACACATAAAATATCGCCATTTTCACGAACTGAAAGTGGGTTAATTTCGAATAATGCAAAGTCATTTTCTACAAATGCTTGGTAAGCAGCAGCCATAATTTTAACAAATTGGCTGATTTGCTTGTCTTTCAAACCTAAAGCAAACGCAACTTCACGCGCTTGGAATGGTTGTAAGCCAACTAATGGATCAACTTCAACTTTGATAATTTTTTCTGGAGTTTCTTCTGCAACTTTCTCGATTTCTACACCACCTTCTGTAGAAGCCATGAAAGTAATACGACGGCTAGAACGGTCTACAACCGCCCCCAAGTAAAGCTCACGCTCAACTGGGTATACGTCTTCAGCAACAATAATGCTGTTTACTGGTTGACCATTTGCATCTGTTTGATACGTTACAAGACGAGTACCAATAATGTTATTTGCAAACTCGATAACATCTTCTTTAGATTTTGCAACTTTAACGCCACCAGCCTTACCACGACCACCAGCATGAACTTGCGCTTTCATTACCGCGAATTTACCACCAAGCTGTTCGAATGCAGCAACTGCTTCGTCTGCATTGGTTGCCAAGATACCTTCTTGTACCGGCATACCATATTCTTTCAATAACGCTTTAGCTTGATACTCATGTAAGTTCATTTAGTTACCTACTTAACTTTGTTTGTTGTCTTCAATTTGCGCAACATTCTCATGTTGTATATGCAAATTGCTGTCTACCTCTATCACCTTGATGTTTTTTTAATCACACCATCAAATGTGAAAAAGAGCGGAGAACCGCTCTTTATTTTATTTACGCTTACGTTGAATCGCGTGAATTGCACGACCATCTACAGCAAGTGCAGCTTCATGAACAACTTCAGAGAATGTTGGATGACCAAATGTCATTAACTGAAGATCTTCAACAGAAGATACAAATTCAAGAGCGATCATACCTTGGTGTACGATATCAGATGCAGCAGGTCCAATGACATGCATACCTAATAAACGGTCAGTTTTTGCATCAGCAACAAACTTAACAAAACCAGCACCTTCACCCGCTGCTAAAGCACGACCATTTACAGCAAAACCGAATTGACCAGTTTTAACTTCATGACCTTTTTCTTTAGCTTGTTCTTCAGTTAAACCAACCCATGCCGCTTCCGGATGTGTATAGATAACAGAAATGATTGTGTCGTAGTTCACTTGAGCTGCATGACCATGGATACGTTCAACAGCCATTACACCTTCTTCCATTGCTTTATGAGCAAGCATTGGACCACGAACTAAGTCACCAATCGCATATACACCTTCTACAGAAGTTGCACAGTAATCATTTACTTCAACTAGACCACGTTCAGTCAATTTAATGCCTGAATCATCAGCCAATAAACCTTCTGCATAAGCTTTACGGCCTACACAAACGATTAATTTGTCAAAAGTCTGAGTTTTTTCTTCGCCACCTTGAGTGTATTTAACAGTCACTTCACGACCATTAACTTCAGTACCAGCAACTTTAGCACCAATACGAATATCAAGACCTTGCTTAGTTAAAAGTTTTTGGTAGTCTTTTGCCAAAGCTTTATCAGCCATTGGTAAAAATGCATCCATTGCTTCAAATACAACAACTTCAGCACCAAGACGACGCCAAACAGAACCAAGTTCTAAACCGATTACACCAGCACCAATAACACCTAAACGTTTAGGTACTTCTGGGAAGTTTAATGCGCCAGTTGAATCAACAATAATATCTTGATCTACAGGAGCTACTGGAATATTTACAGGTACAGAACCAGACGCAAGAATTACGTATTTAGGTTCTAAAACTTGAGTTTCACCTTCATGTGAAACAAACTCAACTTTTTTACCAGCAAGTAATTTACCAGTACCTTTTAACCACTCAATACCATTGCCTTTAAGCAATTGATCGATACCACCAGTTAATTGGTCAACAATTTTGTCTTTACGAGCAAGAAGCTTAGCAAGATCAAAATTCACTTCACCTGTAGTAATACCGTGATCAGCTAAATGATGCACTGTATCTTCATAACGATGTGAAGAGTCAAGTAATGCTTTAGAAGGGATACAACCTACGTTTAAGCATGTACCACCTAAAGATGGCTTACCGTTGTGAATACGTTTTTCGATACAAGCGACTTTAAAACCTAGTTGAGCAGCACGAATTGCAGCTTCATAACCACCAGGACCACCGCCAATAACAACAAGATCAAATTGTTGAGACATTGTTTATCTCCATGGTCCGAAATAGAGGATCACTCTATCTCGGCAATATTATTCGAAGAAATTAAAGATCAAGGATGAGTTTAGCTGGCTCTTCTAACAATTCTTTGATTGCTACCAAGAAACCTACTGCTTCTTTACCATCGATCATACGGTGGTCATAAGAAAGCGCTAAATACATCATTGGCAAGATTTCAACTTGACCATTTACAGCCATAGGACGCTCTTGGATTTTGTGCATACCCAAGATACCAGTTTGCGGCTGATTCAAAATTGGAGTTGAAAGTAATGAACCGAAAGTACCACCGTTAGTAATAGTGAAAGTACCGCCAGTCATTTCTTCGATAGATAATTTACCGTCACGTGCTTTAGCAGCATACGCACCAATACCAGCTTCAACTTCTGCATAGCTCATACGATCAGTATCACGTAATACTGGAACAACAAGACCACGATCAGAAGATACTGCAACACCGATGTCATAGTAACCGTGATAAACAATATCGTCGCCATCAATTGACGCATTTACCGCAGGATAGCGTTTAAGTGCTTCAGTTACAGCTTTAACAAAGAATGACATGAAGCCCAAACGAGCGCCATGGCGTTTTTCAAACGCATCTTTATATTGCTTACGCAATTCCATGATTGGCTTCATGTTAACTTCGTTAAATGTAGTTAACATTGCAGTTTCTTGAGTTGCAGAAAGAAGACGCTCAGCTACACGCTTACGTAAACGAGTCATTGGAACGCGTTTTTCGATGCGCTCACCAACAGCTACGCTTAACGGAGTAACGTTAGCAGCTGGTTTAGCTTGATGGTTTGCTACATCTTCTTTAGTGATACGACCACCGCGACCAGTACCTTGTACGTCAGCAGCAGCAATACCAGTTTCAGACAAAGCTTTACGAACTGCAGGAGCTTGACCAGATACAGCTTCAGTGCGCTCAACAACAGGAGCTGCACCAGCTTGAGTTTGAGCAACTGCTTGCTCTACTGCAGGAGCAGCTGCCGCACCAGCACCAGCTTCAAACTGAGCAATCACTTCGTCAGAAAGAACTGTATCGCCTTCACCTTTAATGATTGCAACTAAGCTACCATCTGCAGGAGCAACCACTTCTAAAACAACTTTGTCGGTTTCAATATCACAGATCACTTCATCACGTGATACAGGTTCACCCACCTTTTTGTGCCAAGTTGCGATGGTTCCATCTGCAACAGACTCTGGGAATACCGGTGCTTTAATTTCGGTTGCCATTATTGAGAATCTCCTGATTGTTCAGCTTCGATTGCCAATGCATCATTAATTAGCTGAGCTTGTTGTTTTGCATGCAAGTACGGTGAGCCACAAGCTGGTGCAGCAGAAGCTTCACGACCTGCAAAACTGATACGGATTTGTTTGCCAGATTTTAAGATATCGTCGTATAAACGCGGTGCGATAAATAACCAAGCGCCTTGGTTCTTCGGCTCTTCTTGTGCCCAAACAAGTTCTTTCACGTTTGGATATGCAGCTAAGATTTCCGCAAGACGTTGTTCTGGGTATGGATATAACTGTTCAATACGTACAATTGCGACATTAGTTAAGTTTTGTTCACGACGTTTTTCGAGTAAGTCGTAATAAACTTTACCACCACAAAGTACAAGACGAGTTACATCTGACTTGTTAATTTGGTCGATTTCGTCAATTACAGTTTGGAATGAACCATTTGCAAGCTCTTCTAAAGTAGAAGTAGCAAGTTTATGACGAAGTAAAGATTTCGGTGACATTACGATCAATGGCTTACGAATTGGGCGTACAGCTTGACGACGTAATGCATGGAAAATCTGTGCAGGTGTCGTTGGAGTGATCACTTGCATGTTATCTTCAGCACATAACTGTAAGAAACGTTCTAAACGAGCTGATGAATGCTCTGGACCTTGACCTTCGAAACCATGTGGTAACAACATTGTTAAACCACAAACTCGTTCCCACTTAGTCTCACCAGAAGCAATGAACTGGTCAATTACAACCTGAGCACAGTTTACGAAGTCACCAAATTGTGCTTCCCAAATAATTAAGCTCTTAGGAATTGTAGTTGCATAACCATATTCAAATGCAAGAACAGCTTCTTCAGATAATAAAGAATCGTAAATTGCAAAACGAGGCTGGTTTTCTTTAACGTGACAAAGCGGAATATACGTTGAGCCATCTACCTGATTATGCAATTTTGCATGACGGTGCGAGAATGTACCACGCCCAACGTCTTCACCCGTAATACGAACAAGGTAATCTTCATCGATCAAGGTAGCGTAAGCTAATGTTTCAGCAGCACCCCAGTTCAATGCAGTTTCACCAGTTTGCATTTTCACACGATCTTCAATTACTTTTTGCACTTGACGCTGCATAACAAATCCTTCCGGAAGTTTGCTCATGCCCTCGCCTAATTCTTTTAAGCGATTTAAGTCAAATGAAGTATCCCAATCGTCTGTATAGTCATGGCCTAAATAAGGTGTCCAATCAACAAACATTTTTGTATTTGGTTCAAGCACTAAAGCGTTTGCCACATGGTTTCCGGCTTCTAAATCAGCACGGTAATCTTCAACCATTTGGTCTGCTTCAGCACGATCAATTACTTTGTTTTGAACAAGTTGATCTGCATAGAGAGTACGAGTTGTTGCTTTTTTAGCAATCACTTGATACATCAATGGTTGTGTACCAGACGGCTCATCTGCTTCGTTATGACCACGACGACGGTAACAGAACAAGTCAAGTACTACGTCTTTACGGAATTCGTGACGGAAATCATGTGCTAATTGAGTAGCAAAGATTACTGCTTCAGGGTCATCGCCATTCACATGGAAAATTGGCGTCTGAATCATTTTTGCAACGTCAGTACAATATTCAGTAGAACGCGCATCACGTGGATCAGAAGTTGTAAAACCAACTTGGTTGTTCACGATAATGTGTACAGTACCACCAACCGTATAGCCACGAGTTTGTGACATCTGGAAGGTTTCCATGTTCACACCTTGACCTGCAAATGCAGCATCACCATGAACAATCACTGGTAATACATCATCACCGCCGATGTCTCTACGACGCACTTGACGTGCACGCACAGAACCTTCAACTACAGGACCAACGATTTCCAAGTGAGATGGGTTAAATGCTAATGCCAAGTGAACTTCGCCACCAGGAGTCATTACATTACTTGAGAAACCTTGATGGTATTTAACGTCGCCAGAACCTTTCTTATGAATAGCTTTGCCTTCAAACTCGCCAAACAAGTCTGCAGGGTTTTTACCCATAATATTAACAAGAAGGTTTAAACGGCCACGGTGTGGCATACCAATAACAACTTCTTTACAACCAACAGCACCAGCACGTTGAATGATTTCATTCACCATAGGAATAAAAGATTCACCACCTTCTACACCAAAGCGTTTAGCACCAACGTATTTATTGCCTAGGTATTTTTCAAGTCCTTCTGCAGCGGTTAAACGCTCCAGGAACCCTTTCTTTTGATCATTTGTAAAATTAAGCTGACCACGAACACTTTCAAGACGTTGTTGAATCCAACGCTTTTCTTTTGTGTCCACGATATGCATATATTCAACACCGATTGAACCACAATAGATTGCTTCCATTGCTTCAATCATTTCAGCAAGCGTCGCTTCGCTCTTACCGATCTCAAGATTACCGGTATTGAATACTGTGTCTAGATCTGATTTGGTTAAACCGTGAGCTGAAAGCTCTAAATCTGGAATCTCTTCACGCTTAGCAAGACCTAATGGATCTAACTTAGCTTTTTGATGTCCGCGATTACGATAAGCAGCAATAAGTTGTAAAACGCCAATTTGACGACGTTCATGCTCAGTACTTACCGTACTTTGTACAACAGGTTGAACACGATTAGCATTACGTCCTAGTAATAGGAATTGCTCACGCACAGCGCCGTGTGGTTGGTCACCCTTTGGATATTTATCGAAATATTGGCGCCAGTCCTCAGCTACAGAGGTTGGGGAAGACAGGTACTGCTCGTAAAGTTCTTCAATATACGCTGCACTATCAGCGGAAAGTTCAGTGTCAAGACGCAATGCGTCAGCAACTTCTTGCATTTGTGGACCCATTTCCTATTGCAAAAAATATTACAGGCTGCCTTTTAAGCACACCCATGATGCATAATGCCAAATTGGTAAAAAAGGCATTACTTACCCAACAGGTCTTTAAGACCATGGGGCGTCATACTACCTAGAGAGGAAACTCCATAGGTAATTAATGAATCACAACACCCTCAATGGCATCATCACTCACCTTATACTCGATTAAAACCGAGCAATTTTTTGCAAATCTTTTTAGAAAAATTAACTTTAAAATTAACTTTTCTAAAATGACTTTAACCATAAAAATTAAGCACAGATCTAAGATTGTGCTACTTAAATTAATTTCACTAGTATACGCTTTTTTCACCTATAACTTTGTGGCAAATCGTATCATGTTCTTAACGAACGATTGATTTTTTTGACACATACCACCTATAAATTGGCGAAATACATATGCGATTTTATCTTTTAATATATGGTGCAATATATAAAAACCTCATCTTTTTCGACCAAAGTCTAAAGTTTACATTATAAAGTTAAAAAAAAACGCACATCAAGGATGTGCGTTCTCTATTTGTGCAGAATTAACCCGCTTGATCTAATAGCATATTACGGATGTGACCGATTGCTTTTGTAGGGTTTAGACCTTTAGGACATACTGACACACAGTTCATGATACCTTTACAACGGAACAAACTGAATGGATCGTCAAGACGAGACAAACGGTCTGCAGTAGCAGTATCACGAGAATCAATAATAAAACGGTATGCATTCAACAATGCTGAAGGACCCAAGAACTTGTCAGGGTTCCACCAGAATGATGGGCATGAAGTTGAACAACATGCACAAAGAATACATTCATATAAACCGTTTAAGTGTTCACGCTCTTCAGGAGATTGTAAACGCTCTTTAGGTGGAGCTGGTTGGTTATTGATCAAGAATGGCTGAATCTTGTCATATTGATCATAGAATTGGTTCATATCAACAACCAAATCTTTAACTACCGGCAAACCTGGTAATGGACGAATTACGATTTTCTCTGGTAAATCATTTAGGTTTTCTAAACAAGCCAAACCATTTTTACCATTGATATTCACACCATCCGAACCACAAATACCTTCACGGCAAGAGCGACGGAATGTTAACGTTTCGTCTTGAACTTTCAATGCAAGCAATGCATCAAGCAACATACGGTGCTTGTCAGTCAATTCAAGCTTAAAAGTTTGCATGTACGGCGCTTTATCCTTATCAGGATCATAGCGGTAGATTTCGAATGTACGAGTACCTCTACTCATCTTTATACTCCCGATTAGAATGTACGTGGTGCTGGCGGAATTGCATCAACAGTCAACGGTTTGAAGCGCACTGGCTTATATTCCAAACGGTTATCTGATGAATACCATAACGTATGTTTCATCCACTCATCATCACGGCGACCGTATGAATAAGTTGGGTGATCAGCTGGTAATTCATAATCAACTACAGTATGCGCACCACGACACTCTTTACGCGCAGCAGCTGAAATTAGAGTTGCTTTTGCAACTTCATACAAGTTTTCAACTTCAAGCGCTTCAACACGTGCAGTGTTAAATACTCTAGATTTATCTTTCAAGTGGATATTACGCACACGTGGCTCAAGAGCAAGGATCTCTTTTACACCCTTATCAAGCAATGCTTGAGTACGGAATACACCAGCGTGATCTTGAACGATATCACGAATTGCATCAGCAACTTCTTGAGCATTTTCACCAGAAGTTGAGTCATCCAACTTACGTACACGAGCAAGTGTTTGCCCTAATACATCTGTTGGAAGAGGTGCATATTCATCACCATGATGCTTAGTTACGTAATCGATAATGTGCTCACCAGCAGCTTTACCAAATACAACCAAGTCAAGAAGTGAGTTAGTACCTAAACGGTTTGCACCATGTACTGATACACAAGAACATTCGCCAATTGCATAGAAACCTTTTACAGGTTTAGTGTAGTTGTCTGTACCCGCTTCAGGTAAGCACACTTGACCATGCATATTCGTAGGAATACCACCCATTTGATAATGGATTGTTGGTACTACAGGAATCGCTTCTTTTGTAATATCAACGTTCGCGAATTTTTTACCAATCTCAAATACAGATGGTAAACGCTTCATGATTGTATCAGCACCCAAATGAGTCATATCAAGTAAGATATAATCACCTTTTGGACCACAACCACGACCTTCTTTAATCTCTTGGTCCATAGAACGTGAAACGAAGTCACGTGGAGCCAAGTCTTTTAAAGTAGGTGCATAACGTTCCATGAACGGTTCGCCGTCTTTATTACGAAGGATTGCACCTTCACCACGACAACCTTCAGTCAACAATACACCAGCGCCCGCAACACCCGTTGGGTGGAATTGCCAGAATTCCATGTCTTGTAATGGAATACCAGCACGAGCAGCCATACCAAGACCGTCACCAGTGTTGATATAAGCATTTGTTGATGCACGGTAAACACGACCAGCACCACCAGTAGCAAATAATGTCGCTTTTGCTTGGAATACTGAAATGTTACCAGTTTCTTGGTCAATTGCTGTTACACCAAGAACATCGCCAGCTTCGTTACGGATCAAATCAAGAGCGATCCACTCAACGAAGAATTGAGTACCCATTTTCACGTTGCTTTGATAAAGCGTGTGCAATAATGCATGACCTGTACGGTCCGCAGCTGCACAAGCACGTGGAACTGGTTTATCACCATAGTTCGCAGAGTGACCACCGAACGGACGTTGGTAAATTGTACCATCAGCGTTACGGTCAAACGGCATACCCATGTGTTCAAGTTCATATACAACTTTTGGTGCTTCACGACACATAAATTCAATTGCGTCTTGGTCACCTAACCAGTCAGAACCTTTTACTGTATCGTAAAAATGGAAATGCCAGTTATCTTCTTGCATATTACCTAACGACGCACCAATACCACCTTGAGCAGCTACAGTGTGCGAACGTGTCGGGAAAACTTTAGTGAGTACTGCAACCTTCAAACCCGCTTGAGCGAGTTGGTAAGATGCACGCATACCAGAACCACCACCACCAACGATAACTGCATCGAAAGTGAGGTTTTGAATATTTGAATAATCTTCTTTAGGGGTTATCGCGCCCATGATGTCTTCCTATCAATTCGCCCAGAAAATCTGGATACCCCAGATTGCGTACACAAACACTGCAATAATGACAGCCGTCGTCAGTACAAGGCGTAAACCTTTCGCTGAAGGACCCATTTGACGAGTAGTGACATAGTCAGTAAAAACTTGCCACATACCAATCCATGCGTGTGCGATAAGCGATAAAATTGCCAATAAAGAGAAAATCTTCATTGGTAATGTCATCATGAAACCAGCCCATTGTTGATAGTCAAATCCACCTTTGCAGAGAATCCAACCCAAAAGAACAACAGTATAGGCTGCAAGTACAACCGCACTTACACGCTGGATAAACCAATCACGAGAACCTGAACCAGTTAAACCTGTAGCACTTTTCATTAGAACATAATCCATATAAAGGCTGCGATAATAGCTACCACAGATAAGATCAATGAAATTGTCGCTGCTATACGACCACTTTGCAGTTCTTCAGCAAAACCTAAATCTGCAAGTAAGTGCTTTACTCCAGCAATAAAGTGGAATAACAAGCCGGCTACAAATACCCAAACGATAAAACGTACAAGGATATTTCCAAACACGACATTTTTAACGTAGTCAAATCCTTCTGGTGAAGATAATGATTTATCTAAAATCCATAATAGAACTGGTACTAATAAGAAAACGATGACACCTGATAAACGGTGTAAAATTGATGCAATAGCCACGGGTGAGCGTAAATTTACCGCTAACACCTGACCCATGGACAAATTGACAGGTCTGTTGCTTTTCACAGCGGGCATCCTGTAGGTAGAAACTCCGACCGGAGTTTGTTGAATTAATTCCAAGGAAAGCTGGCATTGTTAGGCAAGCACAGCTCATGCCTAACCTATAAACGACACTGAATTATAAAACGCGAAGTATCAAAATACAAACAATCCACTTTCCCATTTAAGCAAAAAACAATTAAATAAGAATCATTAACAATGATATCACCCTATTAACCCTATTAAAATGGCATGCAGAGTTTCATCATGTTATTGTTTAAAATAACTTTTTATTTAATTTCATTTTTTCTGCAATTTCTTTTAAATAAGCAAATTTTAGACTAAAGATAAAGTTATAAATTCATCATATAAATAGAAAAATGTTAGTAACTGCTCATATTTTCAATAAAAGCTACAATTCAACTAAGTGGAGTTAGTTGGATTCAATACAAATCAGTCGATCTAAAATACATTTGAGAAAGCAATTTTTATTGAAAATAAAATTTTTAATTATTTTAACGCAGTTCAATTAGCTATTTTTTATACAATTAAACTTAAAAAAACATCAACATTCTTTGTTACAACTAAATAAAAATAGAGTTTTTTTTGATTAGCAATTTTAAATTAGACCATGAGTTTTATGATTTTTTTAATTGGATTGGCATTTTCTACCGACTTACCATTCCTAATCTTAATTTAAAAATTTGCTTACAATTGTACTGATACTTCATTTTTTTTCTGCACGTTGTTGTTGAATTGACTTATTATACCATCCCGATGCAGTGATTTTACTGACTTTTTTGCTCGGGTCTTGATGACTAACTCTCTGTGAGAACGTTATTTTTTATCCATAAGTATAATTGACAAAATTTCAGTACTCACTAATCTTATAGCAAATTTTGACACCGTCTGATTCGCACATGAGAACATTAGGATTTCGAGTCAGATCAACATTCACCAGGACAGGAGATCTATTGAATGTCTGAAGCAAATGGCAAAAAAGCCGTATTACATCTTGATGGCAAAGAAATTGGTTTACCAATCTACAGTGGTACTTTAGGTCCAGATGTAATTGATGTCAGCAGCATATTGAAAGAAGGTCATTTTACTTTCGATCCTGGTTTTATGGCGACAGCTGCATGCGAGTCTAAAATTACGTTCATTGATGGTGACAAAGGTATTTTATTACACCGCGGTTACCCAATCGACCAGTTAGCAACTCAAGCAGACTATCTTGAAACTTGTTATTTATTATTAAATGGCGAGCTCCCAACTGCTGAACAAAAAACAGAATTTGATGCCAAAGTTCGTGCTCACACTATGGTTCACGACCAAGTTAGCCGTTTCTTCAATGGTTTCCGTCGTGATGCTCATCCTATGGCAATCATGGTTGGTGTTGTTGGTGCATTATCTGCGTTCTATCACAACAACCTCGACATTGAAGACATCAATCACCGTGAAATCACTGCGATTCGTCTAATTGCAAAAATTCCAACGCTTGCTGCTTGGAGTTACAAATACACAGTAGGTCAACCATTCATCTATCCACGTAATGACTTAAATTACGCGGAAAACTTCTTACACATGATGTTTGCTACTCCTGCTGACCGTGATTACAAAGTAAATCCTGTTCTTGCTCGTGCAATGGATCGTATCTTCACGCTTCACGCTGATCACGAACAAAATGCTTCGACATCTACAGTACGTCTTGCTGGTTCTACTGGTGCAAACCCATACGCATGTATCTCTTCAGGTATTTCTGCGCTTTGGGGACCTGCTCACGGTGGTGCAAACGAAGCTGTTCTTAAGATGCTTGATGAAATCGGCAGTGTAGAAAACGTTGCTGAGTTCATGGAAAAAGTAAAACGTAAAGAAGTTAAACTCATGGGCTTCGGTCACCGTGTGTACAAAAACTTCGACCCACGTGCTAAAGTCATGAAACAAACTTGTGACGAAGTTCTTGAAGCTTTAAATATCAATGATCCTCAATTAGCGCTTGCTATGGAACTTGAACGTATTGCATTGAACGACCCGTACTTTGTTGAACGTAAACTTTACCCTAACGTAGACTTCTACTCAGGTATCATCCTTAAAGCGATTGGTATCCCAACAGAAATGTTTACGGTAATTTTTGCTCTTGCACGTACAGTAGGTTGGATCAGCCACTGGTTAGAAATGCACAGCGCACCATACAAAATCGGTCGTCCTCGTCAGCTTTACACTGGCCCGACTCAGCGCGACATCAAACGTTAATATTCGAAAGAAAATTAATGATAAAAAAGCTGCCTTCTGGCAGCTTTTTTATTGTGGTATTTTCAATTCAATTTAAAAACTTATTCTTCATCAAACACACTTAATAAATGATGACTAATTCCATCAGCTCTTAACCAAGCCAACTCATAACTCGCTTTAGCCAAAGCTAGAACACGTCTTTCAAATTCAATCCAGATTGTTTTGACTTGAGGTTCTGAAATACCCAAACCACTTTCTGTTGCCAGATGCTTATTTTTTTCACATATTTTCAAAGCATGATAAAGCTTGCGACCTTTACTCGCCCCTTCCATCAACCGAACACGCTTACTTAAAATAAATCCCTCTACATGCTGTAAGTTCGCATGAGGCAACATAGGTACTAGGATTTGATTCAACTGATCATCTAAGCGCTTCCACACAGCCAAGCGTTGCTCTGCTGTATACGTATTCCATTGAATCACTTCATGGTTAAAACGGCGACAACCACGGCAAACCTGATCACCAAAAACTGTTGAACAACGCCCTGCACATGGGGTGAGAGAGAGCATTCGATGATCATTACTCAAAACAAACTCCTTAAATAAACCATATAGTTTTTATGGTTTTCTCGCTTATTACACATTTTCGCGCTAAAATATGCGCCTTAAATTTATATCTTAATATATTTGGAGTTTTCCATGAACGCTACTGTAGAACAGCTTGCACCTGTAGAACAGCAAGCGACCGCGGGTTGGGTTGTTGCAGCACTATATCAATTTAAAGAAGTTCAAGATCCTGCAGATCTTCAGCAACGTCTATTAGACTTAGTGAAAACAATTAACCTTTGTGGAACTCTGATTGTAGCAGGTGAAGGAATTAATGGTACTGTTGCGGGCGATCGTGTAGCAATTGATAGTCTCTATCAATTTTTGCTTAATGAAGGTTTTGCTTCTATGGAATACAAAGAATCCCATAGCTCTGACAAACCTTTCCGTAAAATGAAAATTAAACTTAAAGAAGAGATTGTGACTTTAGGTGTTGAGGTTAAACCCCGCGACTTAGTGGGCCACTACCTTGATCCAAAAGAGTGGAATGATTTAATTGCACGTGATGATGTAATTTTAATCGATACGCGTAATGACTATGAATATAAGGCGGGTACTTTCAAAGGTGCAATCGACCCTAAAACTGAGACATTCCGCGAATTCCCAGAATATGTCAAAAAAGAGCTAGAGCAACATAAAGATAAAAAAATTGCGATGTTCTGTACAGGCGGTATTCGCTGTGAAAAATCAACATCTTTACTTCTTCAAGAAGGCTTCCAAGAGGTTTATCACCTCAAAGGCGGTATCCTTAAATACCTAGAAGAAACCCCTGCCGATGAAAGTTTATGGGAAGGCGAATGTTTCGTATTTGACGGACGTACTGCTGTAACTCATGGCGTTGAGGAAGGCGTAAATATTAAATGTCATGCTTGTGGTTGGCCATTAACTCCAGAAGAGTCAGCTTTAACAAGTTATGAACATGGTGTTTCATGCGTGTATTGCATCGACAAGACAACTGAAAAACAAAAAGCTGGTTTCCGTATGCGCCAGTCGCAAATTGCAGCTGCAAAGCGCAAACGCTTGTAATAAAAAGAGGAGGATCAAATGATCCTCCTCTTCCACCTAGTGAATCTATTAAAAATCAATATTATTTATACTGCTCCATAATTTTCTTAAACTCCATACTTACACAATTCATTGGTGCAACAGTTGGAGATTTCCCAACAACAGCTCTTAACTTCCCATCATTAGAAAAGTCTAATCCAATCTGACTATAGGTATTAATATCTGTATAAGGTCCTGTATTAATTACAATATCTACAATATCTAACTCACCCTCATCAAAAGTAAAGCTCATGCCATCTTCTTGTTCTTGATCTAATAATGCTGATACTGTTTGATTCCCTTTGGTTAAACTCACTTTATTACCTTGTTTTACCAAAACACACTTTTCATCTGAGTCGGCAGCCACCAAATTATTTTCAATGAAATTATTAATAACCTTATCTGAACATTTATTGTATTGCTGCATATTCTCTAATGCAGGAAGTATTTGACAGGCATTCGTATTAAAATTAAAAATCATTGGTATTGAGTTATTCAAAATATCAACTTTTTTAGGTAACTGAGATAAATTTCCATCTTTAATTAACATTAATAGTGCATCATAGTCTTTAATATTTCTATTATTCTTAATAGCTTCCAATAACTCTTGAATAGCTTGATGAATAGGGCTATTTGCTTTCATCTCAACATTAAATAGATCCACATCATTATTAACACCGTACCCCTTTTTAATAAGTTCAGTTACCAAAGCAGAATTTGCAGAATTTAACTTTTCTGTAGTCATGGTTCCAGATTGATACCACGTTGCAGGAACTTGGTTACTGGCATATGCAACGACCATATCCGTAAGCGGATTAATATTTACATTACCCTCACGCTCAACATAACTATAGTAGCTTTGTCCATTAGCTTTTACCTGTAAACGACAAGGAAACTTACTATTGTCTACTTCACCTTGCCATTTACCTTGGTTACTAACATTTACAGTATTTTTAAAACCGATTCCATCTTTACAAATTGCTGTTACATTTGCACCATTTAAAGCAGAAGTTGAAAATGCTATACCAGAGATTAATTTATAAGTAACTTCATTTTGATTAGATTGTGAAATTTTCGCTTCACTAACACTGTTACTATTTTCACCACCACAAGCTATAAGCAATATTACTGAGAGCAAGCCACTAATTTTACAAATTATATTCATATTAAATCGCATTGTTATAACACTAAAGATTTTTATATCGATCATGGACTAATACATGATGATAGGTAAATTAAACTCTATTAAAAGCATAATTTTAAAATAACAATAAATATTATATATAAATAAAATTAATGTAAAAATATTATTATACTCAATTACCTATTAAAAAATTCAGGTAATAAAAAACGCCCTAGAAAGGACGTTATTTATTATTTCTTCTAATAAATTAATTTGGAGTATGATACATCAAGTATAATTCATTCAAATTATCCGGAATTTCTTCTGCCAGTTCATCCATTAACTGTCCATTACGACGGAAAGATTCCATCTGCGGATCTTCTTCATCAATTCCACTAAATACCATCATTGGTAAAGTTAAATCAATTAATTGTTCTTCATGTTCAGGGGCAAACCATGCCTCTTCATTTAAGAACATTGCATCAACAAATCCCACACTCCAGTCGCCTAAGCTAGATTCAACATCAGCTTCTTCAATTTCAAATGGAAATACAATTCCATTCTCATTTGCTAAGTCTTGTCGAATTGACTCTAACCACGCCTTGATTTGCTGAATAATTTCAGCAGGAACCTTTTTATGGTTATTATCAAACAGCTCATCTAACCAACGGTCAAACTGAGGGCCTACTGCAATTGCACACAGAAAACCATGAGTTGCAGCGAAATCTAGACCATACTCATTGTGGTCTCCATCTAGATATTCACTTAATTGGTCTAAATCTAACGCACTCATTGTGTTACCTGACTATAAAAAAGAAATCTACGATAGCATAGCATTTAAGCTGACGATGCCCTATTCAGATTTGATTAGTCTTCATCATCAAGATCATCATCGTCTAAATCATAATCAAAATCTTTCAACTCACGCTCTAAACGGCGTTGAGCCAATAGATCATCAATTAATCTACGTTTTTCTAATGATTCTTTCGCAGTGATTTTGCCTGATGACTCATCAAAACCGACATCATCATCATCACCGTAGTTATCATCTAGTTCAAAATCTGTAGAAGACACTAAAACTACCTCTAATGAAAAAATGTGAATGGGTCTAGGCGCTATTTATCTCTCTTACAGAATCATGTCAAGTTTTATTTATATTTTTTTCATTAAACTGCATATTTGTACTTTTTTTCGCCCGAAAAATTGTGTATTTATAAAACTCAACTATTTTTTTGATCAAGAAAAAATTCTATGATCTTTTCTATGATTTAAGCTTGAAAAAAATGATTTTAGCCCAATATTCAAAAAACAGACGTGAATTCAAAGATATTTTTTATTTAACAGTTACCGATCAAACCCAAAACATTTCAAGCAAATTGTGCTATCATGCACGGTTTTTCACTGCCACAGATTCAACGAAGAGTAAGCAAAGATGAGCGATATGCATTCCCCTACTTCTCAAGTAGCGGCTCTGATTAGCCGAGGCAAAGAACAAGGTTACTTAACTTACGCTGAGGTTAACGATCATCTGCCGGACTCGATTACTGAAAGCGAACAGATTGAAGACATTATTCAAATGCTTCAAGACGTTGGTATTCCTGTACACGAGCGTGCACCTGAATCTGACGATACCATGTTCGGTGAGTCAACTGACACAGCCGATGAAGTTGCTGAAGAAGAAGCTGCTGCCGTACTTGCATCGGTTGAAAATGAGCCTGGACGTACGACAGATCCTGTACGTATGTACATGCGTGAAATGGGTACAGTTGAACTGTTAACCCGTGAAGGTGAAATCAGCATTGCAAAACGTATTGAAGAAGGGATCCGTGATGTCCTTAACTCAATTGCGTACTGGCCAAATGCTGTTGAAGTTGTATTAAAAGAATATAATGATTTCTTGACTGGCGAACGTCGCCTTGCCGATATTTTATCTGGCTATCTTGATCCGGAAACTGACGAAGATATTCCTGAAGTTCTAGAAGAAGAAACTGAACTTGAAGAAGATGATGCGCCAGCTACACCAGCAAAAGAAGTTAAGCTTGACGATGACGAAGAAGATGAAGAGTCAGAAAGCGACGATGATTCTGAAGGTGAGTCTGGTCCAGACCCTGAAGTTGCAAAGATTCGTTTTAATGAACTTGAATCTGCATGGACTAAAACAAAAGGTATTATTGAGAAACATGGCCGTAACAGCCCTGAAGCAGACGAAGCTTTAGAAGCGTTAGCTACTGTGTTCATGATGTTTAAATTTACACCACGTTTATTCGATATCATTTCTGAAATGATTCGTGGCACACACGAACAAATTCGTGCCAATGAACGTGAAATCATGCGTTATGCAGTACGTCGTGGCCGTATGGACCGTACTCAATTCCGTACATCTTTCCCTAAGCAAGAATCTAATCCAGCTTGGTTAGATGAACAAATTGCTAAAGCTCCTGCTGAAATCAAGGCGCATTTAGAAAAAGTTCGTCCGGATGTTTTAGCATTCCAGCAAAAAATTGCAGATATTGAGAAAGAACTTAGTTTAAGCGTTGCTGAAATTAAAGATATTTCTAAGCGTATGGCGATTGGTGAAGCGAAAGCGCGTCGTGCTAAGAAAGAAATGGTAGAAGCCAACCTTCGTTTGGTAATTTCGATTGCGAAGAAATATACCAACCGTGGTTTACAGTTCCTTGACTTGATTCAAGAAGGGAACATTGGTTTGATGAAAGCTGTAGACAAGTTTGAATATCGTCGTGGTTATAAATTCTCGACTTATGCAACTTGGTGGATTCGTCAGGCGATTACTCGTTCGATTGCCGATCAGGCTCGTACAATTCGTATTCCTGTACATATGATTGAAACGATTAACAAGATCAACCGTGTATCTCGTCAATTGTTACAAGAAATGGGCCGTGAACCAACACCTGAAGAATTAGGTGAACGTTTAGAAATGGACGAAGTTAAGGTTCGTAAGGTACTTAAGATTGCCAAAGAACCAATTTCAATGGAAACACCTATTGGTGATGATGAAGATTCACATCTTGGTGATTTCATTGAAGATCAAAACATCACTTCTCCAATTGATGCTGCGACTTCAGAAGGCTTAAAAGAAGCAACACGCGAAGTATTGGAAAACTTAACTGAACGTGAAGCAAAAGTATTGAAGATGCGTTTTGGTATTGATATGCCAACCGATCACACACTAGAAGAAGTGGGTAAGCAGTTTGACGTAACACGTGAACGTATTCGTCAGATTGAAGCGAAAGCATTGCGTAAATTACGCCACCCTTCTCGTTCTGAACACTTACGTTCTTTCTTGGAAAATGACTAAGTTTTGAAGGCTTGAAATTTCAAAACCAAGCCCCATTTAATAGAAAGAGCTATAAACGCCTGCGATAATGCAGGCGTTTCAAATCATGAGGTAACTTATGTTAGACCGCACTCCATCTCGCGAACTACAAGAACATCTTTGGGTATTTCCGATGGATTATCCAATTAAACTTATTGGCGATGCGGGTGAAGAATTACGTGTTGCTGTAGTCGATATTTTGGTGAAACATTTCCCAGACTTCGACCACTCAACATTAAAAGTTCAAGAATCTCGCACCGGCAAGTATCATTCTTTAACAGCACAATTGCGCTTTGAAGAATTGGAACAAGTTCATGCACTTTATGCTGACTTGGCTGCTTGCCCGCAGATTAGAACTGCGCTTTAATTTTAAGTTCTTCAATCAATACCACAGTCAGACACTCTTACTGTGGTATTTTTTTGAGAAATTTTTAAGCTATCAAACAGTGAAAAAACAATACAAATATTTAGAAACCCTATTATAAAATCCTTTAAAATTACAGGGTTTTCGGCTTCTATCTTGCAGATATTAACTGGGTGCCGCAGAAACCAACTTATAGGAAGATATTGTGATGAGCCTTGATAAACCCAACTTGATCATTCGCCAATGGAACGATTTACAAGATTATCAAAGCAAGTTCGAAACCATGAAACTCTTAACAAACGAGCGTGATCAAGATACGCCTGATGAGTTATGGTTACTGCAACATCATAACGTCTTAACACAAGGTCAAGCTGGTAAACCTGAGCACATCCTAATTTCATCAAATATTCCAGTCGTACAAACTGATCGTGGCGGGCAAGTGACTTGGCATGGGCCTGGTCAACTTGTGGCTTACTTCATGTTTGATCTTAATCGGCTAAAATGGAACGTACGTACTTTGGTCAGTTTTGCTGAACAATTCATGATAGATGTTTTAAAAAAATATGGAATAGAAGCTTATGCCAAACCCGATGCACCTGGTGTATATGTAGATGGTCGTAAGATTGGTTCTTTAGGTTTTAAAATTCGTCGTGGTCGTAGTTATCATGGATTAGCATTAAACTTAGACTGTGCCTTAGATGGATTCCAGACCATCAATCCTTGCGGCTATGCAGGGTTAGAAATGGTACGTATACAAGATTTAGTGACTCCTTATCCATCATTTGGTCAACTTTGTCAGGACTTTATTGAGTATATTAATAGTACTGGGTACTTTAATGACCCTAAAGTCAAATATGAATAAATCGCTTTGCGATGAAATAAAAATGGATTAGAGTAATTACTCTAAATTTGCTTTCGCATAATTTTAACAAGGGATACGCGAGTGATTTCGACAAAAGCGGTAAAGCCGACTCTGCAACTTGCCTACGTTAAGCTCATGATGGATGTTATTGGTCGTGGCTTGGTCATGGCAAGTCAAGTGGACACTGAAATACAAGAGGAAGTATCTAAATTTCCTGTTCACTTTGTACTTTCAATGAATGTTTTCCCGAATGGACCAGCATTTTTTGCTCGAGTGACAGAAGACAAACAGTTAGAGCTACTTCAAAGAGCTGAAAGAAAACCAGACTTAACGATTACATTCAAACATGTCACCCATGCCTTTTTAGTGTTTTCTTTTCAAGAAAGTACTGCTCAAGCATTTGCCAATGACCGAATGATTGCCGATGGTGATGTATCTGCTGCTATCCGCTTAGTACGCTGCCTAAATAAAATGGAAGCTCTTATTTTACCTAAATTGGTTGCTTCACTAGCAGTCAAAGAATACCCAACCGAACTTAGCCTAAAAGAAAAATTCAACGAGGCTGCAAATATTTACTTAAAAGTAGCCAAGTCCTATTTCAAGCGGAGCGCATAACATGGCCAAACCATATTACGAATTCTTTTGTCCTGTAAAAGTCATTGCTGGTAATGCTGCGCTAGAACATATTCCGTTTGAGCTTGCAACTTTGGGTGCAAAACGCCCTCTTATCATTACAGATAAGGGTGTACGTGCAAACGGCTTATTAAATCCAATTGAAGCTGCATTTAGTACAACTGATGCTGTCATTGGTCATGTTTTTGATGATGTTCCACCCGACTCGAGTTTAGAGGTCGTTCGCCTTGCAGCAGAAGCTTATCGAGCAAACAAATGTGATGCGATTATTGCTGTAGGTGGTGGCTCAGTCATAGACACTTCTAAAGCAACTAATATTTTAGTTTCTGAAGGTGGAAATGACTTATTGCAATATGCAGGTGCTCATAACCTACCGAAGCCATTAAAACCATTTTTTGTGATTCCAACAACTTCTGGTACTGGTTCTGAAGTAACAATGGTTGCCGTGGTTTCAGATACTCAAAAGAATGTTAAGTTAGCATTTGCTTCATATTATTTAATGCCACATGCAGCGATTTTAGATCCACGCATGACGCTTACATTACCGCCTCATTTAACTGCAATGACTGGTATGGATGCATTAACACATTGTGTTGAAGCCTATACATGTATGGCTGCCAATCCATTGAGCGATGCTTATGCAAGTGCCGGAATTAAAAAGATTAGTGAAAATCTCTTTAATGTCTTAGAAAACCCAAATGACTCACAAGGCCGTTTAGAGTTAGCTCAAGCTTCTACAATGGCGGGTATTGCATTTTCTAATTCAATGGTCGGCTTAGTTCACTCTTTAGGGCATGCTTTAGGTGCTGTTGCTCACCTACCCCACGGTCTATGCATGAATTTATTCTTACCTTATGTACTTGAATATAATAAACAAGTAAATGGTCAGAAAATTGGTGAGTTACTATTACCGCTTGCTGGTGCAGATATCTATGCACAAACGCCTGCAACCCAGCGTGCAGATAGAGCAATTACAACTATCTTAGCAATGCGTGATCGCCTATTTACTTTAACAAAGTTACCACGCACTCTACGTGAAACAGGTAAAGTAACAGAAGCACAGCTTGATGAAGTTGCAGAAAAAGCACTAAATGATGGCTCAATTATTTACAACCCGAAAGAAGCAAGCTTAAAAGATATCCGAGATATCTTAGAAAAAGCTTGGTAATTCGATAAGTTAAACTCCAAGAAATACCATAAAGGTCTGATTTATATATTGAATCAGACCTTTTTTATCACTAAGCATTTTTATTGATTATTTTATTTGAAACATATGGCAAAAAAATTGCTAAAAAATAGATGAAAGTACTGACAATTTATATCAATTTAGGATAGATTGGCGCACTTTATCTTTTTCTGTAGGGGGGATCGTTCGTCTCAAACGATCCTTAACACCAAGCTGATCCTTGATCAACGATTATGAGGATAACGCCGTTGACAAATTTATCTGGGACTAAACCAACAGGCAAGCTTCAAAAGAATCTTGTACTTTGGCATATTGTTATTATTGGTTTAGCTTACATTCAGCCATTAACGTTATTTGATACTTTTGGTTTAGTGTCAGAACGAAGTGGTGGTCATGTACCAACTTCCTACATTTTTGCATTAGTCGCAATCTTATTAACATCGATCAGTTATGGACATATGATTAAGCGCTACCCTTCTTCTGGGTCGGCCTATACGTATGCTCAAAAATCAATTCACCCTAATGTTGGCTTTATGGTGGGTTGGTCTTCTTGGTTAGACTATCTACTGTCACCGCTTGTTAATATTATCTTGGCAGATATTTATCTAAGAGCTCTTTTTCCAGAAGTAAATAACTGGTTATGGGTGATTGGTTTAACAACGCTCATGACTGTTATTAATTTATTTGGTGCACGGTTCGTTGCACGTTTTAACAGTACGATTGTTGTTATTCAGCTTGGCGTAATTTTTTATTTTGTTTATCAAGTATATATCTTACTTACTCAAGGTGTATATGCAGATGGAACTTTAAATCCAGATAAAGCGGCATTGTGGTCATTAACTCCTTTTTGGAACGATATGACATCTGTCAGTTCTTTAATTGCTGGCGCGACTGTACTCTGCTTCTCTTTTACTGGATTTGATGCCTTATCGTCTCTTGCTGAAGAAACAAAAGATGCAGAAAAAACGCTACCAAAAGCTATTTTTTCTACAGCATTACTTGCAGGTATTATTTTCATTGTAAGTACTTACTTCATCCAATTATATTTCCCAAGCAATCCAAACACTTACTTCAATCCTTTAGATGAATCACAACCTGTGATGGTCGCTGCGATTGGTAGTTTGATGTTTAAAACTTTGGTTTTATATTTTGCAGTAGTCGCTGTGATGGCATCAGGTATTTCTGCACATGCGGGTGTATCGCGCTTAATGTATGTGATGGGACGCGATGGGGTCATCAACAAGAAATTATTTGGTCATATCAGTCCAAAATTGCATACTCCAACTTACAACATTCTTATTGTTGGTGTGGTTGCTTTATCTGCTGGTTTTCTAGATCTTGAACATATTGTTAACTTGATTAGTTTTGGTGCTTTAACTGCTTTTAGTTTTGTTAACTTCTCTGTAGTTTCTCGCTATGCATTAAGAGATGGCAAGAATAAAACGCTTAAAGACATCATTAATTATATTGCTATACCAACGCTTGGTTTTGCCAGTGTGTTTATGATGTGGTTAGAGATTGATAAGCTTGCCTTACAAATTGGCTTAGCTTGGGCCGTTATTGGTGTAGGTTATTTGGCCTATAAAACCAAAGGCTTTAAATATAATGCTCCACAGCATAATGAACATGAGTAATAAAAAAGGCGCTTAAAGCGCCTTTTTTTATGGTCAAATTAACCAAAAATTTTATTTACAATACCTTGTACACGTTGAGCATAAAGTTTTGCTGTTTCAAGATCACCTGTCGGAACCTCTTCCACACTTGCATCAGAAGGCGATTGAACTAAAAGCCCAACTGAACCGCCTAAGTTGTTTACATCTTCACGTGTTGCATCTTTCGTATTTGCTGGCAATAAACCAAGACTCACCCAAATGCCACCATGCTGTGATGCTAAAGTTTGTAGTTGAATAAGAGTTACTTGCTTATCCCCATTTAAGCTCGCGCTGTTTGTAAAACCTGCAAATACTTTATCTTGCCAACCACGTGTAAACCACACTTTTGAAGTTGCATCAGCAAACTTTTTAAACTGCCATGGCGCTGTACCCATATAAGTAGGTGCACCAAAAACAATCCCCTTCGCATCATTTAATGTCTGCCAATCTTGATCAGTAATATTTCCCTCTTGATCAATTTGGATGAGCTGAGCATTAATTTCGTTTGCAAACGTTTCAGCCACGACTTTAGTGTGGCCATAACCAGAGAAATATACAACCGCGATATTAGAGTTAGACATGGGAGCAAACCTTTGTTTTATTAAATTCCACTTTATGATATATTTTAGAAACTAGGTGTCAATTAGTTACTAGTTGGTAACTAGGGTAATTTTTCAAAAAATTATAGGTAAATGGTATGAATGAATGTCTAAAATATAATATTTTTCAACAACATTGTCCTGCTCGTTTATTTTTTGAAAAAATTGCAGATAAATGGGTTTTATTGATTTTAAGTGTTCTTGAGGAAGAAACTCAGCACTTCAATTTGCTCAAAAAAAATATTCAAGGTATTTCCCCTAAAGTCTTATCACAGAAGTTAAAAATGCTGGAGAGAGACGGTTTTATTGAGCGTAAAATTCAGAATACATCCCCAATTCGTGTTGATTACTCACTTACCGCTTTAGGGCAAAATGTAGCTTCAATGGCATTCCAATTAAAGGAATGGGCCGAAACCAATATTGAGCAAGTTTTAGCAGCTCAAATGACTTATGATGAAAAAGTGCTAGAGCAAGCTTAACCCATAAATCCTTTAAAATTTTATTGAACTTGATCGATTAGGCTTTTTTTCTTAGCTTAAAAGCCGCTCAACTTAATTAATTTTAATCGGTTCAGGTGGCACACTTATTTTAAATTGAATAGTTAAAGGTTCGCATTGTTTTAACTCCTGCTCATTTTTCAAATAGGTGCTTTCTAGACCATATTTCCAAGTACCATTCATGACTTCAAATGCAGGATAATTGACAATGAAAGTTTTGGTTTCATTAGGCTGATATTCGTAAGTTTGAGTCTCTTTACACTCATTTTCTGGATAAGAACGTTTAGTATTACCAAATAAATAGAGTTCTAAAGGTACATAACACGCAGGTTGTCGTTCTTGTATTTTCTCTAATCCCTTATTAGTTTGAGTAATCTGCAAAGCCAGAGTTCCGTTTAGAGTTAACTGCTGTGCATATTTAAAAACTGTTTCTTTTTCGATGGGTTCACGCGTTACATTATTTAGGAACTGTAGTTTACGATGCAAGCCATTACAGTCATCTTCAACAGGTGCAGGTAACCAGATTTCATTATCTTTTGAGTCACCTTTCTCACCATCGGCAGGTGTTTCATAATCACCTGGTTTACCGGGTTTAGTCGGATTTCCCGATCCACCTAAACTGGCACCCCCTGCGAATAAATCCTCTCCGCAAGCAGTCAAAAGACCACCCATCAAAATGAAACTCATGGATATTATTAATTTTTTATAAGTTATTTTCATCATATTGATAAGCTCCGAAACGGAAAGTTTTAGTTGCACCCTCTTTTCCTTCATCGAGTGCACAACGTTCAATGGCTAACTTGAGTACTTTTAATGATAGATCTTCCCACAAGCGTAAACTTGCTTCTTTGAGTAAAGTGATCGATTCATCTGTTAGTTCATCAGCAAAAATTGCTTGTTCTAAATAGGGTTCTTTTTCTGGCTGAAATAAATTATGAACTCCGGCAGCTAAATGTGCTTCTAAGTTATTCGTTAATAATTTTCGAACCTCGAATTGCTCAACATCAGGCATAAAACTACGCTGCTGCAATACCACAAGTCCATCTTGTTCTTTCACAATGTTCAGACGCTCAAGTTCGTTCAAAATAGATCGTGGGTGTTTTTCGGTTGAAACTTTCTTTACCAAACTTTCAAAGCTAATCTGATCTTCGCTAATGAAAGGAATTTTTTCTGCCAATCCCTCTGCAAGCCACAAGCCAATCACCCGAGCAGGAACACTTACTGGCTCTGCTACTTTTGCTTCTGTTAAAGGCTGCCCAGCCTGCATCGCCTTTTTAAATGCATTCACATCTTTGCGATGTAACCCTGAAAGTAAACTGACCGCTGAATCAGTTGGCTTTTGTTCTATACGCTCTAGCTCAGTTAAAGCCTGTTGATAGAAAACAGGTTTCAAAGCAGTCACAAAGTCGTTATATCCCACTCCTGAACGAATTAACCATTGCGTCAGGTATTCCATTAACATTAATACCTGCTTCTGATTAAGTTCTGCATTGTTCGTTTGGAGTGTGGTCATAGGGTAACAATTTTCCTTCATATTTGAAAAACAGTATGGGCCGAGCAATTGTCACACTGAACGGTTTAAGATGCAATTTTCATTCTTAGACCTCTTTTGGAAACCGATCAACATAATGATTTGGTGCATTAAAATGGGTAAAAGAAATACTGATTGAGACATCTAAACTTTCTACACTATGCCACCAACCAATTGGGATAAACAAAGCTTCCCCAGCATTCAAAATACATTCCACTGGAGTGATTGATCTTGCCAAAGGATATTTTTCAAAATCAATTTTATTTGCATTACTTAATTCACTAAACACCCAATGATCGTTATATAGATGAGTAACTTGTAAGGCAGGAATTAAAGTTACTTTTTTGCGTCCATAAATTTGAACTAACATATTATTCGTTAAATCATGATGTAACGGCGTAAAAGTTCCTTTAGGTCCAAACCATAAAAAACTACGCTCATCTTTTAAAGCCGAGTCACAATAACCTTCTGCAAAATCACCTATATCTAAAAATAGTTCTTGAAGCATCTGATGGCTGTTAGTCGCATTATTTGCAGTCATATAAAAATCATTACTAGCATCAACTGACATAACTTTTGATACAAATTCTGACATCTTCATTTTCTGTTTGAGTAATGGAGAATGTCTTTCAAACTGTTCATCTAAATTTCTATTCATCTGAACTTCAACTGAATGATGGCCAAACTTAGAAGTAAAATATTGCGGAGACCATTTATGCAAAGCTGGCCAATGTTCTATTCCTTCTTTTAAAATCACAGGGCGATGTTGACTATAGTAATCCTTTATAAAATCAGAGAACTGTGGAGCAGTAATTGAAGGAATTTCTTCACTATAGCCAGAGTTTAGCTGTGCCAATTGGTCTACAGTTTCTATTAACCATTCACGTTTTTTAAGTTGATGATGCTTTTTCTTCAAAATTTTATATAACTGATTATTTTCTAAATTATTTAAATATTCTTTTACTTTTAAACCATCATGCCCCTGCTCTATTAATATTTTTACTATTTCCGCAGACGTGACCTTATTTAAAACTTGTTCAATTATCCACTCTTGATCATGATCCAATAAAGTCTGAAATTTCAAATCATTCATTTCAAATCTTGGCTCAAATCCACTTGCTTTTAATACATCGACTAACTGTTCAATTCCACACCCTTTTTCTAAATTTTCTTCAAGCCAGTTTTTCCATTCTAGTGGCAACTGGTCAAACCATTTTTGGCTTTGTTCGAATATTTCAATTTGATTATAAGCTGCCATGTTGAACCTTTTTTCAAATTTGATCTTTACAACTGCATTATAATTGATCTATTTTAAAAATGTTAAATTTTCACATTTTTAATAAAAAAAGGGTTCATGTGATGAATAACATAGTAAAAGGAAGCAGCATTGCTTTGATTTTTATAGCTTTAAGTGGGTGTGGGTCTGACGATAATGATTCGACACCGACACCGACACCGACACCGACACCGACACCGACACCGACACCGACACCGACACCGACACCGACACCAACACCAACACCAACACCAACACCAACACCAACACCAACACCAACAAGTGTAGCGGATCGGTTTGTTGGAAGCTGGTTAGCGGGCAAAGGAGGTTGTATTAACGGTTCTACTCTAAAAATGAACGTCATTAAGGTTTCTGATAACAGCGTTCGATTTGCCAGTGAAACAGTACGTTATGAGAATGAATCGAACTGTACAGGTAATATTGTTGCAAGTTACCGCCAAGCTGAAGATTTTAGTCTGGTTTCAAATATTGGAGCACCTCAGACAATACAAACCTCAAGCTATAACAAAGTAGATTGGCAGCTTGTTGTAGCTGGAGAATTGGAGCAAAAACAACCTGCTATTTTAGGTTTTAAAAATGCAAATCAATTCTGCCTAGTTCCTACGAATGAACCGAATGCGATACATAATTATTTGCAGCAAGCAAACTTTGATCTCATGAATACTTGCTTCACAAAAACAACACCATCAGCAAGCATGCAAAAGCCGACACAAGTATTGGCAACAGCAAGTTATAGACTAGCGGACAATAAAGAATCTTGGGCAGATCTATTGACCCAACTTAACGATCAAGGACGCCAAGGCTATGCCCTTCTCACACCATCTGTAAGTTTGGATAATCCTAATAGCAGCTTTGCCCTATATAAAAACTTATATGTCAAAAACAATAAAACCACTGATACATACACCTATAAAACAGTTGATGTTAAAACCAATTCAGTGGCAAACCGTTATTTACTATGGGTAAATGAGTTAAATAAACAAGGTAGCTTAGGCTATATATATAAACTCTCATTTGGAGAAGTAACTTCGAATACAGATAAATATTTATTTGTGAAAAATGATAAGAAACCAGCAACATATTCTTATTCTAATCGCTTCTTAACCAACACTTCTCGCACGAGTATTTTGAATGCCTTCAATGAACTTGGTGCACAAGGTTGTAAGCTAATTTACGCAAACACCTCATTCACCAATAACGGCACAACGAATGGAACCTTCTATGTACCGACTTGTGTAAATAGCAGTACACATAACGGAACCTATGCTTATCGTTATTTTGAAGTTCCACAACATATTCCGTTTAACAAGGAAGATGCAATAAAACTTGAAAAACTTCTTAAAGAGCAGGCAGCCGAAGGTTATCGACTGGTTGATGCGAACAATAATCTAGGCTTCTTTAATATTGATGGTTATCTATTTGAGCGTGATAGTGAAAATACAGGGCCTATTGAATATAAAGTATTTATTGAAGATGCTGCATCCGAAACAGATGAGCCATATCTCGTTGAAAATCGAATTCAAGACCAAGGTAAATTAGGTTGGTTCTTTGCAGTTCGACTTGGATCGGTCTATACCAACTCACCAACAAATTATGATTTAGCAAGTGGTGTAATTTTCCCTAAATAAGACATCTAAAAACAAATAAGGCCACAACTGTGGCCTTATTCTTACTTAAAATTAGATAACTTATCCTAAGTTTTTAAAGCCCTGCTGACGCCATGCCTCATAAACAATCACGGCGGTTGCATTAGATAAATTTAAACTTCTTGAGTTTTCAGCCATTGGCAAACGGATCCACTGTTCTTGTGGAAACATTAAGCGGACATGCTCAGGCAAACCACGTGTTTCTGGCCCCATCAGTAAAGCCACAGGTCGATTCAAATCGACTGTATGTGGAGTCGCTGAGCCTTTAGTGGTGAGTGGAAAAACATGCTCAACACCTTTAGCTTTTAAGTCTGCAAGGCATAGCTCAATGTTGTCCCAAATCTGCATACGCGCCCATTCATGATAATCAAGGCCTGCTCGCTTGAGCTTTTTATCATCTAACTCAAAACCTAGTGGCTTGACTAAATGTAGCTGTGCGCCCGTATTAGCACATAAACGAATGATATTGCCTGTATTGGCAGGAATTTCAGGCTCGTATAGGACAACATGAATCACAAATTTTCTCGACTTTAATAACCAGCAATAAATTCAGATAAATTTATTGCCATTTTAACTGTTCACGTAAATTCACCACTTCACCAATAATGGTTAAAGTCGGTGCTACGATATGATGTTCAGACACTTTAGTTGCAATATCAGCTAATGTTCCAACAATAACTTTCTGTTCTGGTGTGGTTCCTTTAGATATTAAGGCTACAGGCATATCAGCACGTTGACCATGAGCAATAAGTTGCTCACAAATGCGTTCCAAACCAACTAACCCCATATAGAGGACTAAAGTTTGATTTTCATAAACTAGTTCATTCCAAGGGAGTTCAGGGGAACCTTCCTTTAAATGCCCAGTCAAGAAACGTACACTTTGTGCATAGTCACGATGAGTTAATGGGATCCCTGCATAAGCTGAACAACCTGATGCTGCGGTTATCCCTGGCACAACTTGGAAAGTGACATTTGCCTCAACTAGCTCTTGAATCTCTTCACCACCACGCCCAAAGATAAATGGATCACCACCTTTTAGACGACAAACACGCTTTCCTTTTTGAGCATATTCAACCAGTAAAGCATTGATACCATCTTGAGGAACAGAATGATTTGAACGGGCTTTACCTACATAAATTTTGGTCGCATCACGACGGCAAAGCTCTAAGATCGGTGCAGACACCAAACGATCATAAATCACGACATCTGCTTGCTGCATAAGACGCAATGCTTTTAATGTCAGTAGCTCAGGATCACCTGGTCCCGCCCCCACCAAATAAACTTCACCTTTAGGTGCAGTCCATTCTGTTAAGGCTTGCTGAATCAAATCATTTGCAACTTCTAAATTGTCATTAAAAACTTGTTCTTTTAATGGGCTAGCATATAAGTTTTCCCAAAAGATTCGACGCTCATCTGGGTTAATAATCTTTTCTTTTACTTGCTTACGCCATTGACCAGAAAACTCAGCAAGTTTCCCCATGCCATGTGGAACAATCGTTTCTATTTGAGTACGAAGTTGTCTCGATAAAACGGGTGATGCGCCATTTGAGGCAACAGAAATGATCAATGGAGAACGGTCAATAATTGCTGGAACCATAAAGCGACAGTGTGGAATATCATCTACACTATTTACCAGTAAATTACGCGATTCACATTGCTCAAAAACAGCTTTGTTCACTTGCGCATCATTAGTCGCAGCAATGACTAATCTATAAGGTGTATTTAAAAAAATTTCAGCAAAGGTCTCAGCAAAATACTGTCCTCCACTCGCCTGAACCAACTCTAAAAGCTGATCTTCAATTGCTGGAGCAATAATATCAATTACGGCTCCAGCTTTGGCTAAAAGATTTGCTTTGCGCAAAGCAATATGCCCACCACCCACAATCAGACAACGTTGCTGTTGCAACTTTAAAGAGATTGGAAAAATATCCACCTTAAACCTCTACATTAATCATCTGATTTGGGTTAAGCAAAAACCATGCACAATTTAGATGCAAAGCTTAGTCAATAAAGGTTAAACCACCCATATATGGGCGTAATACTTCTGGAATCTCGATAGAACCATCTTCACGCTGGTAATTTTCCATTACAGCAAGCAACGTACGTCCAACTGCAAGACCTGAACCATTTAGTGTATGCACTAATTCAGTCTTCTTTTGATCCATTCTGTAGCGTGCTTTCATGCGGCGTGCCTGAAAATCACCCATATTAGAGCAGCTTGAGATTTCACGGTAAGTATTTTGGCTTGGAACCCAAACTTCTAAGTCGTAAGTTTTAGTCGCACCGAAGCCCATATCTCCACCACAGAGCAAAATTTTGCGGTATGGCAAACCAAGTGCCTGCAAAATGCCCTCAGCATGTGCAGTAAGGTCTTCAAGTGCCTGCATAGAAGTTTCAGGTTTAACGATTTGCACCATCTCAACTTTATCAAACTGATGCTGACGAATTAAACCACGAGTATCGCGACCATAAGAGCCAGCTTCACTGCGGAAACACGGTGTATGCGCTGCATATTTTAATGGCAAGCGCTCGGTATCAATAATCTCATCGCGAACGAAGTTAGTAACAGGAACTTCTGCTGTAGGGATGAGGTAATATTCTTTTTCACCTTGAAGTTTGAATAAATCTTCTTCAAATTTTGGTAACTGACCAGTACCACGAAGTGAATCAGCATTTACCAAATAAGGCACATAAGCTTCTGTATATCCATTCTTTAAAGTATGGGTATCAAGCATGAACTGAGTTAAAGCACGTTGTAGACGCGCTAAAGAACCTTTCAACACACTAAAACGTGAACCAGTCAATTTAGTCGCAGTTTCAAACTCTAAACCGCCCATCCACTCACCTAAGTCAGTATGATCTTTGATTTCAAAATCAAACTGACGAGGCGTACCCCATTTTGAAATTTCAACGTTATCATCTTCATCTTTACCAGCAGGAACAGACTCATCTGGTAAGTTAGGGATGCTAAGCGCTTTTTGTTCAATCTCGTTTTGGAGCTCTGACAAAGCCACTTCAGCAGCTTTGATTTCATCACCAATCGCTTGCATACGCGCCATGATTTCAGAAGCATCACCACCGGATTTTTTAATCTGACCCACTTGTTTTGCACCGGCATTACGTTCTGCCTGCAATTTTTCAGTTTTTGATTGCAAGTCTTTACGGCGAGTTTCTAAAGAAGCCCATTCTTGAACATCTAATTGAACACCACGTTTTGCCAAAGCCGCATTAACAGCTTCAATATTATTTCTGAGTAACTTAGGGTCGATCATAATCAATCATAATATGGGTAAAAAACTGGCTATAGTGTAAGGCCTTCACACTAAAAAATATAGTGATCATCTTCATAACGAATAGCTTTCACACAATTGTTAGAATAGATCACCTATTTTAGAACTTATACTTTGGCACACTCGGTAAATACTCAGGTTTAATGAATTTACTCGCTTCAAAATATGGCAGCGTTAATTCAGACATCCCTTCAGCATAAGAAGCCAACTCATAAATTGGATAGACAAAAACAATCCCATTTGCGCCGTAGTAGAAATTATCACTTAATTGCAGTTTTTCACGACTGATATTGTGCTCTTGAAGCCAATTTGTATTTGCATCAAAAAGTGCATCAACTAATTGTTTTTCAACATCTGGCTGAATGAGCTCAGCAACAGTAATATGTTTTTTATTTAATAAATCAAAAGTCACGAACTCTTGATGTGACATGCCATGTGCTGCACCAACAGAATACGAATAGGTCTGTAATGCAAAGGTTGCAAGATTATAATTTTGCCCTAAATAGCGAACATAAATTGCACTTTGACTCGAACGAGGCTCGCCTTCAGGCACTTCGACTGGCTGATCAGCCAAATTTGCAAAAGCATTCGGATCTGCTTTCTTTATACGATTGGTAAAGTAATCATTAATCCACTTCTGATTGGTTTGTACTGTTTGAAAGTCATACTCAGTACAACCATCTTCTAAACAAACTTTTGATTTTGGCAATTTTACTGGGATTACTTTTGCCTGAATTACAGGAACACCAGCCTCTTTAGTTTCTTTAACTTTTGCAGTCGAAGCAGCCTGCTCTTCTTTGGCTGTCGACTTTGGTTGGCAACCACTCACAATTGCCATTGCAGCCATTAATGGAAGAATACAAATAATTTTTTTATCGTAAAGTCGCATAATAATCCCCATGAATTTACCTCTATCACTATACAAAGCGTCCGATCGAGGTGGGGTTAAAAAATGTATCTATCTCTCTTATATAAAAAAAGCTACCGTGAAAGGTAGCTTTTTTGAAGAGGCTTTAATTATTGGTCAATAATATCTGTGCCTTTTGGAGGCGTAAAGTTAAAGACAGATGCTGGAATTGAAGCATTTACTTTCACGTTCTTAAAGCGCACATAGGTGGTCTGACCTAATGAGTCTTGTAACACCATAAGCGTAGGCGCTTTATTTGCTCCAAAACTAATTGTTAAGCTTTGGAAAGCACCATCTTCTTTTTTAGGGAATAATGTGAAATAAAGTTTTGATTTATCGGGTTGTGTTACACGATAAGATTTCATGATTTGATTGGTATTACCAGAAAGTAATAATGCTGGTGTATCTGCAACCTGATCATCTAAGCTTTGGCGGACCGCTTGTTGTAAATCTGGATCATAGATCCAAACTGTTTTCCCGCTCGTTACAATCGTTTGTTTAGCAGGACTTACTGTTTCCCAATAAAATTTCCCCGGACGTTCAACTTTCATTGAGCCTTTGAATGTCTGGTTCATATGCTGTGCACTTAAACTCTTTTTCTGTGCCACAGTTTTTGTATTGGCTTTAGTTGTTTGTTCAAAATCGGCAGTCAAACGCTGTAATCCTGATAACTGATTAACCAGGTTCCCAATCGCCTGTTGCTCCGGTGCTGCTACAGGCGCAGCAAACACTGTTGTACTCATTACAGGAGCAAGCACTGAAGCGCTGAGTGTAATAGCACACATAGTTTTACGAAGCATATTCATGTCATCACCTTTTTAGTTGCTGTAAGACAACTTGCCATCTTCCAAAGTTATGAAACTTAGCAAGCTCTTAATTCAAGACTCATATTAACCGACAAACTCTGTGCTAATCATTGAGAAAATAAGATATTTTGTTATGTTATTCATGTTGTTTGTAGAATTTCATTCATCATGATGAAGATACACTAGATTAAATTCCATAAAAAAAGCCCACAAAATGTGGGCTTTTTTCGAAGCTAAAACTTATACAGTTTCAACTTTTACGTAGCGACGGCCAAATTGACCTTTCACTTCGAATTTTACTACGCCGTCAGCAGTAGCAAATAAAGTATGGTCACGGCCCATACCAACATTTGCACCAGCGTGGAACTCAGTACCACGTTGACGAACGATGATGTTACCAGCAGTTACAGCTTGACCGCCGTAAACTTTAACACCTAACATTTTTGGGTTTGAATCACGACCGTTCTTCGTCGATCCACCGGCTTTTTTAGTTGCCATGTCTCTTACTCCTCGTGATTAGCCTGAAATACCAGTAATTTTCAACTCAGTGAACCATTGACGGTGACCTTGTTGTTTACGGTAGTGTTTACGACGACGCATTTTGATAATGCGGATTTTGTCGTGACGACCATGGCCAACCACTTCTGCAGTTACTTTAGCGCCAGCTACAACTGGAGCACCGATTTGAATGCTGTCACCGTTTACAACCATTAATACATCATCAAATGTAATAGTCGCGCCAGATTCAGCTTTCAATAATTCAACTTTAAGGGTTTCACCCTCAACTACACGGTGCTGTTTACCACCGCTTTGGATTACTGCGTACATAATGTACTCCAATTAGCCCGTGTCGTCGTGCCGATAAGGGATATATCGATCTTAAAACGCTCGCCACTGGGGTTATATAAGGCGACAGATTTTAAGTGAAATTTGATCAAACGACAAGTATTTTCTATTTATCAGTGACTCCTATTCCCCTCTTTTTACAAAATCAACAGACAGCTTAGATTGGAATTTAGCAGTTTTCATTGATTCTGAATGAAAATTAAAATACAGTTCCAGACACAAATTGCGACAAGAACAAGTTGTATTAATGCTGATGTCATTAAATTTATTGTTTTGCCGGAAATACCATGTTTTGCTTAAATAAAGAACAAAGAACGCATAAAGACAATAGAAATGATTAATATCAGCCACTTGTTTACCTGTGCAACACACCTTTAATTGTTACACTAACGCCACTTATCTACCAATACGGGGTTTTTCTTCATATGGTCATCGATTTCAAGCAAGACATTCTTGCGCCTGTTGCCTCAGACTTTGCTGCGATGGATCACTTGATTAATGAAGGAATTAGCTCAAAAGTCGGTTTAGTCATGTCTGTCAGCAAACATGTGGTTGAAGCTGGCGGAAAGCGTATGCGCCCGATTATGTGTTTACTGGCAGCTCGCGCTTGTGGTTTAGACAACATGCAAAATGCACAACGTCTGGCTGCAATCATTGAAATGTTGCATACCGCAACATTAGTCCATGATGATGTGGTAGATGAATCTGGACTTCGTCGTGGTCGACCTACAGCAAATGCGACATGGAATAATCAAACAGCCGTATTAGTCGGTGACTTCCTGATTGCCCGTGCGTTTGACCTATTGGTTGATTTAAACAACATGACTTTATTGAAAGACTTTTCAACAGGTACATGTGAAATTGCTGAAGGTGAAGTATTACAACTTCAATCACAGCATCAACCCGATACAACCGAAGAAACATATTTAAAAATTATTCACGGTAAAACATCTCGCCTGTTTGAGTTGGCTACAGAAGGTGCCGCTATTCTGGCTGGGCAAGAGGCGTATCGTGAACCATTAAGATTGTTTGCCGGTCATTTTGGTAATGCATTCCAAATTATTGATGATATTTTAGACTACACTTCAGATGCTGAAACATTAGGTAAAAATATTGGTGATGATTTAATGGAAGGTAAGCCAACTTTACCGTTAATTTCTGCATTAGCACACTCAACAGGTGAAGAGCATGCGATTATTCGTCGCAGCATTGCAACTGGTGGAGTGGACCAATTATCTCAGGTCATAGAAATTGTACAGAAGTCTGGTGCTTTAGATTATTGTCACCAACGTGCCCAAGAAGAAACAGAAGCAGCACTGCAAGCCTTATCAAACCTACCTGATACACCGTATCGTCAGGCTTTGATTAACTTAACTCAGCTTGCGTTACATCGAATACAATAGATATTATTTTGCCTATGCATATAAATTTTTCAGATCTTTTTTTAAAAATACAGAAACAGCTTGAGGATTCTCAAGCTGTCATTGACGAAAATCTACTCATTGAGTTAGTCAATGCTATTCGTCCATCCAATCCTCAAAATACGGATGAGATAAAGCAAAAAATTCAGGCTTTCATTGAGAGTCTATTACGCACACCTACAGCTCCCTTCCTGCTACAAACTTTTTTATTACGTCTAATTAATCGCTATAAACAAGTCAGCTTATATGCTGATAGCGGAATTTTGTCTTTAGATGGTTTTTGGAACCAGCTCGGACAAAGACTCGGAGCACATTTTTTACCGTTAATCGAAGATGCAAGCCAACTCAAAATATTAATTGGTAGAATTTTCTATTTAGAAAGTGACAAAATTTGGCTCAATAATATTGATGAGGAAGATTGGGCAAATCTATTTGGTCTTATTGGACAAAGCCAAAGTAATGTAGATGAAAAGCTTGTCATTCAAAGTGAAATGATTAAAGCAATTACCGTTTTATCTTATCGTATTAGTGGAATTGGTCTTTACCCCGAATTTATTAATGCTCAACCGGAATTAACTGAATATGAATCACCATTTTTAGTTCAAAACCGTGAAATTGTTGAATTTATCGAGAAGTACAAAAAACAAGAACTTTTTGAACATGAAATTGCGGTGACCTCCCCTCCGGATGCATCACAAGCATTTGTTATGCTGGAACAGTGTCGGGATGTCGTTTTAAAAATTCGCCGTGCTACCAAAAGAATTGGGGTCAGCTTAAGTTTGACTTACTTATTGTCATTACTTGAACAGTGCCTCGATCGAATTGAATTACTGCTTTATTTAGTTGTAGATAACACTAAAGGAAAATATGTCTCTTTAGGACATCTGATTTCCGATTTAACCAAGGCGCACTACAGTGAAAAAAGTGTTCGCTCTTTATTAAGTACAACAAGTGAACTTATTGCTTTTCAAGTAACTGAAAATGCCAGCCGAACAGGTGAACATTATGTAAGTACTGATACCAAAGGCTTTTGGGGCATGTATAAAGCTGCTGCTGGAGCGGGCGTCATTATTGCCTGTATGGCATCTTTAAAAATTCTTGCTGCAAGAATGACAATGGCTCCGCTCATGCAGGCCTTTACTTTCAGTATGAATTATTCTCTAGGATTCATTCTGATTCATGTACTGCATTTCACAGTTGCAACCAAACAACCTGCAATGACAGCTGCGGCCCTCGCAGCCACTGTACAACAGCGTAAAGGCTCTAAAACAGCTCAAATTGCAGAGTTAGCAGCCCTGATTATTAATATTATTCGAACACAATTCATTGCTATTTTAGGCAATATTTCAATTGCGATTCCTACTGCCGCACTCATTACTTTTGCTTGGCAGTTCTATCTTGATGAGCCCTTATTAACTCATACTAAAGCAACGTATTTGTTGCACAGCTTAAACCCCTTCACTTCATTAGCAGTTCCTCATGCAGCGATTGCCGGAGTCTGTTTATTTTTGTCGGGTCTCATTGCTGGATACTTCGATAACCTGGCTGTTTACCGAAAAGTCGGTCCACGCCTAAGAGCGCATCGCCGCTTAGCAAACTGGTTTGGGCAAGATCGCCTCAACCGCTTTGCTGAGTATATTGAACGTAACTTAGGAGCGTTAGCAGGTAACTTCTTATTCGGGATTATGTTAGGAAGTATGGGTACCATAGGGTTTATTTTAGGTTTACCTTTAGATATCCGTCACATTGCCTTTGCTTCGGCTAACTTTATTCAAGGTTTAATGACCATTAATGGCAGCCCAGACATCGGACTGATTATCGTATCCTTTCTAGGTGTGTTGTGTATTGGTCTCACTAACTTATTCGTTAGTTTCACCTTAACGATTATTGTGGCTCTACGTGCACGTCGTGTTCGCTTCGAACAGTGGAAACCTTTAGCCAAACTCGTTATGACCCATTTTCTGACTCGCCCAAGCGATTTTTTCTGGCCCCCAAAACAGCCGCTAGAACTTGAAGAAAATACGACTACAAATAATGGAAAAAAGATAGAACATTAAGAATTTTGCTTTGTACACAAAATGTGAATTCCGTCAATTTTGTTGTGATTGTTTTTCCAAATGTTAAAAATTTTTCAAAATGAATTTACGATGATCTATCAGGCTTGAAAAAAAGTGTACTGGCAAGTACACTTTTAACGGCTTTCAGTAGTGGACACTGCTTGAATAAGCAAAGGTATTTATATGCCCTATTTGTTGCTTTTTATTGGTTGTATTTTTTTAGGATTAGGTGTTCTTGGTCTTTTTGTACCAAGACTTCAGTCTTTGGATCTTCTCAGCGTTCAAATATTGAGTGAATATCGTTCAGATTATCTTAACTCTATTACGATCTTCCTAGCACGGATAGGCGGTATGCCTTTTGTACTTTTTTTATCCTTTCTGGTGTGTATATATCAGGCATGGTATAAAAAATATATTACTGTTATTTTCATTAGCGTGGGAGTTCTTGGCAGTATCACCATGGGTTGGCTGCTCAAGTGGTGTGTTGACCGCCCAAGACCCCCACAGGTATATCATATTGTCGAAAGTTACGGTGCATCGTTCCCAAGTGCACACAGTGTTTATGCATCAACACTGGCTTGTCTGGCAATGATAATGTTATGCCATAAGCCCAACATTAACTCTCCTTATATCATTTTGATTTCTTGCCTTTGGTTTATCTGCATGGGGCTTTCAAGAATATATGCTGGAGTTCATTTTCCAACAGATGTACTCGCCGGTTGGGGCATAGGTTTTATTTGGATTGCACTGCTTTGGCTCTGGTTATTACAAACACAAAGTAGGTTAAGTAAAAAACAAATATATTTTTAGATTTTATCTAACGAGGTGGAACAATGATGTCGGCTAAGCTTTGGGCTCCTGCCCTTACTGCTTGCGCATTAGCAACAAGTATCGCACTTGTTGGTTGTGGCAAAGGCTCCGATGAGAAACAGCAAGCTGCTGCTGCTCAGAAAATGCCGCCTGCTGAGGTAGGTGTTATTGTTGCTCAACCACAAAGTGTTGAACAAAGCGTTGAGCTTTCTGGCCGTACTTCAGCATATCAAATTTCTGAAGTTCGTCCTCAAACAAGTGGTGTAATTTTAAAACGCTTGTTTGCTGAAGGAAGTTATGTGCGTGAAGGTCAGGCTCTTTATGAACTGGACTCTCGAACAAACCGTGCAACGCTTGAAAATGCAAAAGCATCTCTTTTACAACAACAGGCAAATCTAGCTTCACTACGTACCAAGCTAAACCGTTATAAGCAACTTGTTTCGAGTAATGCTGTATCTAAACAAGAATATGACGACTTACTTGGTCAGGTTAATGTTGCTGAAGCACAAGTTTCTGCTGCGAAAGCTCAAGTAACGAATGCAAATGTAGATCTTGGTTATTCTACAATCCGCTCACCAATTTCTGGTCAGTCTGGACGTTCTTCTGTAACAGCTGGTGCTTTAGTTACAGCAAACCAAACTGATCCTTTAGTGACGATTCAACAGTTAGATCCAATCTATGTTGATATTAACCAGTCTAGTGCCGAGTTATTACGTTTACGCCAACAACTCAGCAAAGGCAGTTTAAACAACAGTAACAACACGAAAGTGAAGTTGAAACTTGAAGATGGTTCGACTTATCCAATCGAAGGACAACTTGCTTTCTCTGATGCTTCTGTAAATCAGGATACAGGAACAATTACTTTACGTGCCGTATTCTCGAACCCGAACCATCTGTTACTTCCGGGTATGTATACAACTGCGCAGATTGTTCAAGGTGTAGTTCCAAATGCTTATCTGATTCCTCAAGCCGCAATTACGCGTTTACCGACAGGTCAAGCTGTAGCAATGCTTGTTAATGCTAAAGGCGCTGTTGAGAGTCGTCCTGTTGAAACCTCTGGTGTTCAAGGACAAAACTGGATTGTGACTAACGGTCTCAAAGCTGGTGAAAAAGTGATTGTTGATGGTGTTGCCAAAGTTAAAGAAGGGCAAGAAGTGTCAGCAAAACCTTACCAAGCTCAACCAGCGAATCCTCAAGGTGCAGCTCCAAATGCTACAAAACCGGCTCAATCAGGTAAACCTCAAGCAGAACAGAAAGCATCTAATGCATAAGGGGTAGATTGAATGGCACAATTTTTTATTCATCGCCCCATTTTTGCGTGGGTGATTGCATTAGTCATTATGTTGGCGGGTATTCTCACGCTAACTAAAATGCCTATTGCACAGTATCCGACGATTGCACCACCGACAGTTACAATTGCTGCAACTTATCCTGGTGCATCGGCTGAGACTGTTGAAAATACTGTAACCCAGATCATTGAACAACAAATGAATGGTCTAGATGGTTTACGTTATATTTCATCTAACAGTGCGGGTAACGGTCAGGCTTCTATTCAATTAAACTTTGAACAAGGTATTGATCCGGATATTGCACAGGTTCAGGTTCAAAACAAACTGCAATCTGCAACTGCTCTTTTGCCTGAAGACGTTCAACGCCAAGGTGTGACGGTTACTAAATCTGGTGCAAGCTTCTTGCAAGTTATTGCATTCTATTCACCAGACAATACCCTGTCAGACTCAGACATTAAAGATTACGTAAACTCGTCAATTAAAGAACCACTTAGCCGTGTTGCTGGTGTTGGTGAGGTACAAGTCTTTGGTGGTTCATACGCAATGCGTATCTGGCTCGACCCTGCAAAACTTACTAACTATCAGTTAACACCAAGTGATATTGCGACTGCTTTGCAAGCGCAAAACTCACAAGTAGCTGTAGGTCAGTTAGGTGGTGCACCAGCGGTTCAAGGTCAAGTGCTTAACGCAACAGTAAATGCGCAAAGCTTGTTACAAACACCTGAACAATTTAAAAATATCTTCTTAAAGAACACAGCATCAGGTGCTGAAGTTCGTTTAAAAGATGTTGCTCGTGTAGAGTTAGGTTCTGATAACTACCAGTTCGATTCGAAGTTTAATGGTAAACCTGCTGGTGGTCTCGCAATTAAAATTGCAACTGGTGCTAACGCACTTGACACCGCTGACGCTGTTGAACACCGTTTATCTGAACTGCGTAAGAACTATCCAACAGGTCTTGCAGATAAACTGGCTTATGACACTACTCCATTTATTCGTCTTTCAATTGAAAGTGTTGTACACACATTAATTGAAGCGGTAATTTTAGTGTTCATTGTTATGTTCTTGTTCTTGCAGAACTGGCGTGCAACGATTATTCCAACACTTGCTGTACCTGTTGTTGTATTAGGTACATTTGCTGTTATTAATATCTTTGGTTTCTCAATTAACACCTTAACCATGTTCGCTATGGTATTGGCAATTGGTCTTCTGGTCGATGACGCCATTGTTGTAGTGGAGAACGTTGAGCGTGTGATGAGTGAAGAGCATACCGATCCGGTCACGGCAACTTCACGATCAATGCAACAGATTTCTGGTGCCTTAATTGGTATCACAAGCGTATTGACAGCGGTATTCGTACCAATGGCATTCTTTGGTGGTACAACAGGTGTAATTTACCGTCAATTCTCGATTACCCTTGTAACAGCAATGGTTCTATCGTTAATTGTAGCGTTAACTTTTACCCCTGCACTTTGTGCAACCATTTTAAAACAGCATGATCCTAACAAAGAACCAAGCAATAATATTTTTGCTCGTTTCTTCAGAGGATTTAACAACGGCTTTGACCGCATGTCGCATAGCTACCAAAATGGTGTTAGCCGCATGCTTAAAGGCAAAATCTTCTCTGGCGTACTTTACGCTGTAGTGATTGGCCTACTAGTGTTCTTGTTCCAAAAACTCCCATCTTCATTCTTACCAGAAGAAGATCAGGGTGTGGTTATGACACTTGTTCAATTACCACCAAACGCAACGCTTGACCGTACGGGTAAAGTGATTGACACCATGACAAACTTCTTCATGAATGAAAAAGATACTGTGGAATCTATTTTCACCGTTTCGGGCTTCTCATTCACGGGTGTTGGTCAAAATGCTGGTATTGGCTTCGTTAAATTGAAAGACTGGAGTGAACGTACTTCACCAGAGTCTCAAATCGGTGCATTAATTCAGCGCGGTATGGCATTAAACATGATCGTCAAAGACGCATCTTACATCATGCCATTACAGCTTCCTGCAATGCCTGAACTCGGTGTAACAGCTGGATTTAACTTGCAACTTAAAGATTCAAGTGGTCAAGGCCATGAGAAACTTATTGCCGCACGTAACACAATTTTAGGTTTGGCTTCACAAGATAAACGTCTTGTAGGGGTGCGTCCTAATGGTCAAGAAGATACACCTCAGTATCAAATTGATGTAGATCAGGCCCAAGCTGGTGCTATGGGCGTTAGCATTGCTGACATTAACAACACTATGCGTATTGCATGGGGTGGCTCATACATTAACGACTTCGTTGACCGTGGTCGTGTGAAAAAAGTTTATGTTCAAGGTGATTCGGATAGCCGTATGATGCCTGAAGACTTAAACAAGTGGTATGTACGTAATAGCAAAGGCGAAATGGTACCGTTCTCTGCATTTGCTACAGGCAAATGGACATATGGTTCTCCTCGTCTTGAACGTTATAACGGCGTATCATCGGTTAACATTCAAGGTACACCTGCACCTGGCGTGAGCTCTGGTGACTCTATGAAAGCCATGGAAGAAATTATTGCTAAGTTACCATCTATGGGCTTACAAGGTTTCGACTATGAATGGACAGGTTTATCACTTGAAGAACGTGAGTCTGGTGCTCAAGCTCCATTCTTATATGCGCTTTCATTGTTAATCGTTTTCCTTTGCTTAGCTGCATTGTACGAAAGCTGGTCTATTCCGTTCTCGGTTTTACTTGTGGTACCACTTGGTATTATTGGTGCAATCGTATTGACTTACTTGGGTATGATTATTAAAGGAGATCCAAATCTCTCAAATAACATTTACTTCCAGGTAGCGATGATCGCGGTCATTGGTCTTTCTGCAAAAAATGCGATCTTGATTGTTGAGTTCGCAAAAGAGTTGCAGGAAAAAGGTGAAGACCTACTTGAGGCAACTTTACATGCTTCAAAAATGCGTTTACGTCCAATTATCATGACTACCCTTGCCTTCGGTTTCGGTGTACTTCCACTTGCACTTTCAACAGGTGCTGGTGCAGGAAGTCAGCACTCAGTCGGTTTCGGTGTACTCGGTGGCGTACTCAGTGCAACGTTCTTAGGTATCTTCTTTATCCCTGTATTCTATGTGTGGATTCGTAGTATCTTTAAGTACAAACCAAAAACCATAAACACTCAGGAGCATAAATCGTGATGCAAAAAGTATGGTCTATTTCAGGTCGTAGCATTGCGGTATCTGCACTTGCGCTTGCTTTGTCAGCTTGTCAAAGCATGCGCGGCCCAGAACCAGTCGTGAAAACCGATATTCCAGAAAGCTATGCATATAACAGCGCTTCTGGTACGTCTATTGCTGAACAGGGTTACAAACAGTTCTTTGCTGACTCTCGTTTGCTCGGAGTGATTGATTTGGCGCTTGCCAACAACCGCGACTTACGTACAGCAACGCTCAATATTGAACGTGCCCAACAGCAATATCGAATTACGCAAAACAACCAGCTTCCAACAATCGGAGCAAGTGGTAGTGCAATTCGTCAGGTTTCTCAAAGCCGTGATCCGAATAACCCCTACTCTACTTATCAAGTAGGTTTGGGTGTAACTGCCTATGAACTCGATTTTTGGGGCCGTGTACGTAGCTTAAAAGATGCTGCACTAGATAGTTATCTTTCAACGCAAAGTGCACGTGATTCGACTCAAATCAGTCTTATCAGCCAAGTTGCTCAAGCATGGTTAAACTATTCTTTCGCAACAGCGAATTTAAGACTTGCAGAGCAAACGCTTAAAGCACAACAAGACTCTTACAATCTCAACAAAAAACGTTTTGATGTGGGCATCGACAGTGAAGTTCCACTACGTCAGGCACAGATTTCTGTAGAAACTGCGCGTAATGATGTAGCGAACTACAAAACACAAATTGCTCAAGCACAAAACTTGTTGAACTTGTTAGTGGGCCAATCAGTTCCACAAAACTTGTTGCCAAACCAACCTGTAAAACGCATTACTCAACAAAATGTATATACAGCTGGTTTACCGAGTGACTTGCTTAACAACCGTCCAGATGTAAAAGCTGCCGAATATAACTTAAGCGCTGCTGGTGCGAATATTGGTGCTGCAAAAGCACGTTTATTCCCAACAATTAGCTTAACGGGTTCTGCGGGTTATGCATCAACTGACTTAAGTGATCTATTTAAGTCTGGTGGTTTTGTTTGGTCAATTGGTCCAAGCTTAGACTTACCAATCTTTGACTGGGGCACACGTCGTGCCAATGTAAAAATTTCTGAAACCGATCAGAAAATTGCATTGTCTGATTATGAAAAATCAGTTCAGTCTGCGTTCCGCGAAGTTAATGATGCGCTTGCAACTCGTGCCAATATTGGTGAGCGTTTAACAGCTCAACAACGTCTAGTAGAAGCAACTAACCGCAACTACACATTGTCAAATGCCCGCTTCCGTGCTGGTATTGATAGTTACTTGACAGTTCTTGACGCACAGCGTTCATCTTATTCAGCAGAACAAGGTTTATTGTTGCTTCAACAAGCTAACTTAAATAACCAAATCGAGTTATACAAAACTCTAGGTGGTGGTTTAAAAGCAAATACTTCCGATACAGTGGTTAATCAACCATCAAGTGCTGAACTTAAAAAGCAATAAGTTTTAAATAACTTAATTTATAAAAGCTCACTTCGGTGGGCTTTTTTATTGCATCTGATGTGAATATTTTTTATCTTGAGACTTTAAGAATTTAGATTGATAAAAAAACAATGTTACTGAGTAATTTAGAAAGTGTTCCGGGCCACCAGATTGTAAAGCAACTTGATGTTGTTTATGGAAGTACCGTCCGTAGTAAGCATGTTGGCCGTGATTTGATGGCAAGTTTAAAAAATATTGTAGGTGGTGAACTTACAGGTTATACCGAATTATTAGAAGAATCCCGCCAAGAAGCCATGGATCGTATGATTACCAAAGCTCAGCAACTTGGTGCGAATGCAATTGTTGGTATTCGTTTTTCAACTTCAAATATTGCCCAAGGTGCTTCTGAATTATTCGTATATGGCACAGCTGTGGTTGTTCAACCTCAAGCGCCCCATCTACCAGATCCATTTAGTGCGTAGGTAGAAAATGGACAATCTTATTTTTCAGCTTGTTATTTTTCTGATTCTTTTCAGTATTGGTTGGGGTTTTGGCCGCCATATTGAACAAAAACATTTGAAAGAACTTTTAGAAAAAGAGCAACAATTTGCCCATATCAGAATTGATACCAATCGTTTTGCAATGAGTGATGAGCAAGGCCATTTTATTAGTAGTAATGTCGTGATTTCTCATGACTACTTTAAATATGTATTGGCATCCATTAAGAATGTTTTGGGCGGAAGACTTACCAGTTATGAGAGTGTTGTCGAGCGTGCTCGCCGTGAAGCCATTGTTCGCTTAAAACAACAAGCCCATACCGCAGGAGCTAACCATATTATGGGAGTTCGGCTGAGTACAACCGAACTTGGTATGCAAGGTGGCATGGTTGAAGTATTTGCATATGGTACAGCAGTAAAAGACTAGCACTGCCCCATAGCAGAAAAATGAATGCGCGGATTGCCAATATTTTTAGTTAAGTGTTGGCAAATTCCGGTAATTTTCCAACTCTCTTGTTGTTTTGCCAAAGTAAAATAATAACGACCAAATGAATGAAAATAATCATTTTCCGAAAAACGATAAATTTGATAATTACATTCTAACCATGCTTGATCTTGTTCAATACGGATAAGTGGATTACTCAAATTGTGCTGTAGCCGTAAATGCGATAAAGCTTGTTGCCGAGAACCTTTATATTCATGACAAGACACGACACATAAAGGCTCTCCCCTAAACTGGAAATAGTCCACCTCAAGTTGATCTGCCAATAACTCATCAAAAGCGTCCCAATTTTTCTGGTCAAAGACCAATTGAAAACGCGTAATGACGTCTAAAATACGGTGATAATCTTGATCCATGGTGAACCTTCTATGCGGGTTTTTCCATCAATTTAGCACGGCAAAATCACTTTTTTATTTTACTTTTGTTTTCCGAATCATTTTATAAAGAAGTTTTGGTGACATCCGAGAAACCATCACACCCAGTTTTTCTTTTGCTCCACCAACAACAATATATTCTTGACCCTGCATTAATGCTTTTACAGATTGCTCTGCAAATACATCTGCCTCTAAACCATTCTCGATAGCCTCATCTTGATGACCTTGAGGTTGCCCAGCACCATTTAGCGCATTGAACGAAACGTTAGTTTTTACGAAGCCTGGGAAAATAACGGAAACTTCAACACCTTGATCGGAGACTTCAGCACGTAAACTATTTGCCCACATGTGAATTGCCGCTTTAGCAGCAGAGTAGCTTGCACGGTACTGAGTCCCTAATAAACCCGCTACACTCGACACAAATACAACACGACCAGACTTTTGTTTTAGCATGGTTGGCAGCACAGTTTTGGTTAATGCCACTTGAGAGAAATAGTCGACTTCCATAATGGCCCGTTCGGTTGCCATTGTCGTGTCTTTAATTAAAGCACGTTGGCTTAAACCTGCATTATTAATGAGCCAGTCAATTCGCCCTTTCGCTTTTAAAATCTGCTTATAAGCTTCGTTTACTTGTTTTTCATCAGTAATATCAGCAACCACCGACAAATGACGGTCAGCGTTTAACAAGCCAACCCGAACTTCTTCTAATTCTTCAAAACGACGCGAGGTCAAAATCACTTCGGCCCCTTGCAAAGCCAACTCACCGGCTAATGCCTTACCCAGACCAGAAGATGCTCCAGTAATCCATACCACTTTATTTTGCAAAGTATCAAGTTTGGCCATGCTTTATGTTCCTATTATCTTTTTAAATTATGCTGCTTGATGCATGAAGGCCAAAAAGTGGTTGATATAATGAGTTGCTGTGGTCTGATCGACCTGTGTACCTAACTTTTCCAAACGTTTATAGCCCAAATGCGTCGTCATGTTGATCACTCCGTTAAGAGTTTTATCGACAACTAAATTAAATTTTAAACGCTTTTTAGGCTCACGTACTAGGCTTGTTACGCCTAAATCTACAATTTGTATTAATGTTTCAAAAGCTGCTGTAATACTTTGCATATTACCGCCACGAATTTGCTGCGTAAGGTTTTGAGCTTGTTGTACGAGCTGTAGGGTAACTGGGTAGGTAATATAAACTTGTTGCCCCTGTTCTTTCATCAGAGATGTCATGTAATCGACTAAAGGCAAAAGACGCTCATTTCCAAAAAATGAAACTGACCAAGGCATATATTTTCGAAAAGTCTCTAAGACCTGCTGAATAACTTTTTCAGACTCAGCTTGTTGTTTTGGAGACATAGTGGCACTTCCTGACTGTAAAAGCACAGAAAAAACCTGCTCAATAATTTCACAAGAAAGATCAGAAAGTACATCGCCTAAGGGTTTTGCCTGACTTTGACTTACCCCATCATGCAATTTCTGTCGAATGGTCTCAAATTGGGTATAAGTTGAATCGGAAATTTTCAAAAAAACTTCATAACTCATGAGCAACATCCTTTTTCAATTCGTTTGTAATTTTTGTGCCGTGTGTCTACACGATTAAATTGTGATCCATCTTTCATAAATCTACCGTTTTTTGAAAAAAATACAAAACCGTTTATCTGTTTTCAGCACATTAATTTCGAGGCATTTTTTTGCTACAATAGGTGCAATTTTTTATGCATATTCGATCTAAGCTACTATGACTGACGCTCAAACCGCTCAAAATATTGCGACCACATACGATCCGACCGAGATCGAAAAGAAGTGGTACCAAACGTGGGAAGAACAAGGTTACTTCAAACCTTCTGGTCACGGTGAATCATTCTGTATCATGATTCCACCACCAAACGTCACAGGTAGTTTGCACATGGGCCATGGCTTTAACAATGCCATTATGGATGCCCTCACCCGTTATAACCGTATGATGGGTAAAAACACTTTGTGGCAACCAGGTACTGACCATGCGGGTATTGCAACGCAAATGGTTGTTGAGCGTCAACTTGGTTTACAAGGCGTGACTCGTCATGACTTGGGCCGTGATAAGTTCATCGAAAAAGTTTGGGAATGGAAAGAACAATCTGGCGGCACAATTACGAAACAAATTCGTCGCTTAGGTTCATCTGTAGACTGGTCACGTGAACGCTTCACGATGGACGAAGGTTTATCAAACGCAGTTAAAGAAGTATTCGTTCGTTTGCACGAAGACGGTTTAATTTACCGTGGTAAACGTCTTGTAAACTGGGACCCTAAACTTCAAACTGCTCTTTCTGACCTTGAAGTAGAAAGCAAAGAAGAAAAAGGTTCACTTTGGCACTTTAAATATTTCTTTGAAGACAAATCAGTTAAAACTCAAGACGGCAAAGACTATTTAGTCGTTGCAACGACTCGTCCTGAAACTTTACTCGGTGATACGGCGGTTGCTGTTCACCCAGAAGATGAGCGTTATGCACACCTTGTTGGTAAAAACATTGTATTGCCAATTACAGGTCGTTTAATTCCAATCGTTGCTGACGACTACGTTGAAAAAGACTTCGGTACTGGCTGTGTAAAAATTACCCCTGCTCATGACTTCAATGACTATGACCTAGGTAAACGCAATAGCTTGCCAATCATTAATATCTTCAACAAAAACGCCGAAGTTTTGGCTGAGTTTGAATATATTGCAAAAGCTGGCGAACAAATTTCTAAAACCATTACTGCACCTGCAGAATATGCTGGTTTAGAGCGTTTTGAAGCACGTAAAAAATTAGTTGCTCAAGCTGAAGCTGAAGGCTGGTTAGATCAAATCCAACCGTATGACTTAAAAGCTCCACGTGGCGACCGTTCAGGTGTGATCATTGAGCCGTTACTTACTGATCAATGGTATGTAAAAATTGCGCCGCTTGCTGAACCTGCAATTGAAGCAGTTCAAGATGGCCGTATTAAGTTTGTTCCAGAGCAGTACAGCAACATGTACATGGCGTGGATGCGTGACATTCAAGACTGGTGTATTTCACGTCAGCTTTGGTGGGGTCACCGTATTCCAGCTTGGTACGATGCAAATGGCAATATCTATGTTGGCCGTAACGAAGAAGAAGTACGCGCGAAAAACAACATCGCGGCTGATGTTGAACTTAAACAAGACGAAGACGTTCTTGATACATGGTTCTCATCTGCACTTTGGACATTCTCAACTTTAGGTTGGACTGGCGACGCACAAAAAGACGCAGCGAATGATTTCTTAAAAACTTTCCATCCAACAGATGTATTGGTGACTGGTTTTGACATCATTTTCTTCTGGGTTGCCCGCATGATCATGATGACCCTACACTTCATGAAAAATGAAGATGGTTCATCTCAAGTTCCATTTAAGACTGTTTACGTTCACGGTTTGGTACGTGATGGTGAAGGTCAAAAAATGTCGAAGTCTAAAGGTAACGTACTTGATCCATTAGACTTGATTGACGGTATTGATTTAGAAAGCTTAGTTGCAAAACGTACGACTGGCCTCATGAACCCGAAAGATGCAGCGAAGATTGAAAAATCAACGCGCAAAGAGTTCCCAGAAGGTATTAATGCTTACGGTACTGACGCAGTTCGTTTCACGTTCTGTGCGCTTGCAAACACTGGCCGTGACATCAAGTTCGACTTAAAACGTGTTGAGGGCTACCGTAACTTCTGTAACAAAATCTGGAACGCAACTCGTTTCGTTCTCATGAATGTTGAAGGTCAAACTGTTGGTCAAGAAGCGCGTCCTGATCTTTGGGAACTTCCAGAGCAATGGATTATGAGCCGTCTGCAAAAAGCTGAAGCTGCTGTACATCAAGCGTTTGCAACTTACCGTTTAGACCTTGCTGCTCAAGCGATTTATGACTTTATCTGGAATGAATACTGTGACTGGTACGTTGAGTTAACTAAACCGGTTCTTAACGATGCAGAAGTTTCTGAAGAGCGTAAAGCTGAAGTACGCCGTGTATTGCTTGCAGTAATGGAAGCTTCTTTACGCTTGGCTCATCCGCTTATGCCGTATTTGACAGAAGAAATCTGGCAGACTCTTGCACCAATGCTTGGTCAAGGCGGCCCAACGATTATGACTGCTCAATACCCTATTCCTGAGCAAGCAAAAATCAACGAACAAGCTGAAGCAGATATGCAGTGGCTTCAAGGTTTGATTGGTGCGGTGCGTAACATTCGTGGTGAGTTGGGCTTAGGTAATGCGCGCTTGTTGCCAGTATTACTTCAAAATACATCTGACGCTGAACGTGAACAAATCATTCGTATTGAAGCATTGTTCAAAGCATTGGCTAAAGTTGAAAGCATTGAGTTCTTGAATAAAGACCAAGAACCGCCTCTGTCTTGCTCTAGCGTTGTTAGTCATGCATCGGTATTTGTACCAATGAAAGGCTTAATTGACCCTAAAGCTGAGCTTGCTCGTTTGCAAAAAGACTTGGATAAAATCCAAAAGCAACACGACCAAATCGCGGGCAAACTTGCAAATGAAGGCTTTGTTTCTAAAGCACCAGCAGCGGTGGTTGAAGGTGAAAAAGCGAAGCTTGCTGAGTTTGCTGCTCAGTTAGAAAAAGTTAAAGCGAATATGGAGCAGATTGCTGCGCTTTAAGCTTTTTAGTTAATGAACCCAGAATCTGTGCAAGCAGGTTCTGGGTTTTTCTATATTTAGAAATTACTTTTTCTGTAGAATCACCATATGAAGATGCCATGATTTTATATGACCACTCAACAAAGGAAGATTTTCCTTCATTTCTTTATGAAACAATAAATTAAAATCATATAAGAATAGATCAGCTATATCTTGATAAGTAAATCCTATAAATTTTGCAGGTTCTCTAGCAACCCATTCATCTTGAGTCCCCAATAAATCAGCTACCAGAATTCCGCCTTCAGGAAGCGCATTTATAATTCGTTTAATTACACTATAAAAATAGCTTGGCTCACAAAAGAATAGACTTGATGAGGCAATAATTAAGCTTGCAGACGGGAAATTAAAGTCTTCAAAAGATTCATGATAGAAAGTAAATTTAGAGTCATCTTTGAATCGCTCAGCACAGACTTTTTGTGCATCAATTGAAATATCAAAAGCATGAACATTAAATCCCTTTGAGAGTAGATAAGCAGATTCATTGCCAGCGCCACAGCCGCAATCTATAGCAATTAAAGGTAAGTTAGGAAAATGACCTAAAGCCTTCTCTAAAATAGGTCTATGTTTAAGTTCTCTTGATAATTGAATAAATTTTTCATTCATAAAACTGATCTTTTAATTTTTATAATTTCCACACTATATTTTATAAAAACTCCAATCTCAATGATTTCTTATTTCAGAAGCTACCGACCAAATCGCAAGCAAATTTGCAAACGAAGGCTTTATATCTAAAACACCAGCCGTGATTGTTGAAGGTGAAAAAGCGAAGCTTGCTGAGTTTGCTGCTCAGTTAGAGAAAGTTAAAGCGAATATGGAGCAGATTGCTGTGCTTTAAGGTGTTGTTAATTTAATCCAATTTGTGTATAAAGAGCTGATTATTCAGCCTTTTATACTTAATATGGATAAAAAAAATTTAGCTATTGAAGAAATTCTATTTAACTTCAAGAAAAATAACCTAGAAACCAAATTAGATTTATCAAATTTAGATGATTTGCAAACTTATGATTATTTGAAAGAAATTAATAAAATTCAAAAGATTACTTATTTAGATCTATCTAATAATATTATGATAAGTGATCGTGAAATAGATATATTATCAAATTTGAAAAATTTAAAAACTCTAATTTTATCTAGTTGTCTATGCAATAGTTTAGAAACTTTTAGAAATTTTAAATCTCTTGAAATATTAGATCTATCAGATAATCATATAACAGATATTAATAATATTAGACTACCTATCAATCTTAAAGAATTAGATTTATCCGAAAATGGAATTGATAATGATATTAACTTTTTAGAGATAAACAATCTTTTTAAACTAGACCTATCTGATAATTTAATAGAAAAAATCCCTCACTTCCCATTAAATAATAATTTATCTACTCTTATTCTATATAGTAACTTTATTACCAATACTACAAACCTAGAAAAACTATCTAACTTAAAAGAGTTAAATTTAACAAAAAATTATATAAGTATTTTAGAAAATATAGATTCATGCAGAAAAATTCAAAAAATATACTTAGGACATAATAGAGTTTCGACTATTAATATAAGTGATAAACTAGATGAAGTTAAGGAGATTTATTTACACAACAACTATATTAATGACACCTCCTTTATTGAAAAATTACCAAACTTAGAATTAATAGTTTTGGAAGAGAACAATATATCAAGTTTAGACTCACTTAAAAAATTACCTAAAATTCATACACTCTATCTAAGCAATAATAATATTAGTGACATAACCCCTTTGATTTCTTTAAAAAAAATTAAAAAACTCACATTAAATAATAACAATATAACTGATTGCACGACCTTATCATACCTCAACAATCTTGAATATTTAAAGCTAAATAAAAATAATATCAATAATTTAGACTTTCTTAGAAAAAGTAGTAAGATAATAAATATAGACCTAAGTAATAACAAAATAGACAATATAAATTGTTTAAAAAAAATATTAGCTTTAAAGAAATTAAATAGAGTAAAAATTAACAATAATCCAATATGGGAAGAATACGGAATTGTTTTAGAGGAAAAATGGGATAGCAATCATATAGATTTCTTTAGAAATTTTATGGAAAATTATCACAACTATAAAGAGGTATATTTACCTAGCAATATACTTCTTCTAGGCAATCACAGTTCAGGAAAAACTAGCTTACTTTCAAAAATAATTAATATCCCCCACAACAACAAAAGTACTCATGCTCTGAATATAATACAAATTGAATCTACCGATCAAAATAATTATTTTCCACTAGCTATTATATATGATTTTGGTGGACAAGATTTTTATCATGGCTTACATATACCTTTTATTAAAAATAATTCTCTAAAATTATTATTAATCGACCCTAAAACAAATAATAATCAAATTTCACTAGAAAATAAAAATACGGTAGATAAAATTCAATATACTTTAAATTTTAGTTTAGAATATTGGGTAAAAAAAATTATTTATCAAGAAGGCATAATCTCTAATCGCAAAGATATTTTATTAATACAAACTCATTTAGATGAAAATCCAGAATTACAATGGAATTATACCACCCAAGTAAAAAAACAAAGACTATTAGATTTTTTTGCTATTGATTTAACAAAAGAAAATATTGATTCTGATTATGTTTCAAAAAAGATAATTATTTATTTAGAAAATTTTAAACCCAAAGTAAAACTATCAGATGATCGAATAAAAGCAACCAAGTATATCTTAGAAATTCATAAAAAAAATACTCATTTTTTACCTAACAAAATAACGACCATTAAGAACAGATTTTTTAACAAATCATATTCTTTAGAATCTTTTAAAATACTACTCGAACAACTTCATCAATCTGGGTTAATTTTTTATAATCCAAAAATCTCTAATGGTGATTATGTATGGCTAAATCCTAAAGGACTTATTGATTATTTACATCAAAATATTTTTACAACAAGTTTTCTTAGAAATTCAGAAAAACAAGGAGTAATAGATAGTAAAGACATCGACAATTTAAAAATAAACAAAAATACTTTAAATTTATTAGAGTACTATAACACTATATTTAAACATCAAATAAAAAATAAAATTGAATATATTATTCCAAATTATCTACCTTTTTCAGATAAAAATGATCCTACTGTAATTTTATCTTCTTTCACTCTATCTTCCGCCAATTTAGTACTCAAATTTCTTTATTTCATACCATCAAATATAATTAATCATTTTATCTGTTTCTTCGGAATGCAGCCAGATAATAAGATATTTTGGCGTGATATGATTATATTTACTCTTACAACGGAAGACAAAAAAAAATACAAAACCATCATTAAAATTGACTTAGAAAGTCTTGAAATAAAATTCTTCATTCAAAGTGAAGAAAAAAACTTAAATAATATTTTATCATATCTCTTTTATTGCTCAATGCGATTCTATTGGCACCCATATGCCACAGATAATAAACCATGTAATTTTGAGATGTTTTTAAAAAATTACAAATCGAATGAAAATAATGATTATATTTGGAAAGATTTTTATAGACCTAAAAATGATTCATCAAGTATAAACTTCATACCTGAAGATTTATATATAAGTATAGATAATCTTAATTATGTGAATTATAATGATTTAATACATCATAATATTTCAATGCCACTTATTAAGTCTTCTACTTTCCATAAAACTGATAATTTTATAAAACAAATTTTTCCAAATAAAGAAATAGCCGTAAGTCCATTTAGTATTTTCACTGAAAAGGAGTTTACTCAAGTGAAAAATGTATTCATATCATATAGCAGACGTGATGTAGAGTTTAAAGATGATCTAAGTTTATACTTAAAAACGACTTTCGAAGGTAGTGGACACGAAGTTTGGGATTGTGGAGATTTAGATATTGGAAAATGGGATGATCAAATCCAATTAAAGTTAGAGGAGTCAGATTTGGTGATCTTTATGTTATCTATTAACTTTTTTGCCTCTAAGTATATTATAGAAAATGAGCTCATCCCTGTTTTAAAAGCTGCTGAAGAGGGTAAAAAGAAAATTATGTGCTTAATAGTAAAAAGCTTTCCATGGGATACTTTTGCACAATTAGGGAAAAAAGCTCAACTTAAAGACCCCAATCTAACAAATACAGATCAATTTGAAAATCAAATAGTGAATGCAAAGTCTGAAATTACAAACTACCAATTTCTACCTTATACTCGCACAATTACTAGCTCCATAAATTCTGATAATTGCGAGCAGTTAACGCCATTGAACCACCTATCGCAACCTGAACGTGAAAAAATATACGGAGATATAGTAAAGCGAGTAGCTCAAATTCTTGGGATCTAAAAATTCAGACAAGCTCTCGCCAAATGAGAGCTTGTCAATCTTAACTTATAGTCTAGAGAGAATTATTGCCCAACAGCATCTCTACCCCACTCACCTTTTTCATATGCTTTAAACGTTCCTTTTCCCACTTCACCTGCTGCTTTAATTCAACACAGTCTGCATCTACAGCTTTATAAACATCACTAATGTGTACATGCTCTGCTTTTACATTCTTGGCTAACTGAAAAGAGTCCAAAATTTCAGCTATTTGACTTTCAAGCTGCTGACTTTGTGCATCCAAAGCCAGTTTATAAAACCTCAACTGCTCCGCAGATAGTTCTTTAGCGCCTAGCCCTTTATTCTGTTCAAGCTGTAACTGGAGTTTGAGTAAATAAAACAAATCCTGTTTTTCATAGGCCAGACTTGCTTGTTGGAACAACTCAGTTTTTTCTTCTTTTTTAGTTTCATCTTGCTCACGGTCTGGGTGAATCATCGCAGCAATTTTTAAATAAACTGTTTTGAGTGACTGCGCTGCCATATGCTCGGCTTGTTCACGTTTCTGTTGCTGTCTTTGCTGTTTGGCTTGTTCCCGCGCTTGTTGTTGCTCAGCAGCATATTGCTCAAAGTCTTCTTCAAGTTCTGAACCTTGCTCAGCAGTTTCTTCATATTCAGATTTTATTGACTGAACTTTTTTATTCTTTTTTACAGACTCCCCCGCGTGTTGCTGATAAAAAGTATCAATCTGCTTCACCAACTCTAACTGTTCAGCAGATAGCATTTTGGAGCGCTTCAACGTTTGTGCAAGTTGGGCAATTTTTTCATCTAGTTGTTGCATATCTGCTTTAGAAAACTCATGGCTATGCAACATATTCCAAAGTTGGTCCAACTGCTGAAATAAGACCTCATGCAAATCGCTATACACAGGCATCAGTTTTTGCCGAATGTGCTGTTGAATCTCGGCTTGTGCATTTTGCCATGTGCTTAGGCTAACTTTTTGTTGTTCTATTTTATCAATCAGGCGATTCAGTTTTTTCTGCTGTGCAGATGGTTCAGACCTTTGCTGCAAGCTCACTTTAAGATCAAAGGACATACTCATCCACCTGAAAAAGAAAAAAGTGTAGCAATAATCAGACGAGGAAGGTAGCCAAGCATTCTTAAAGTCAGAATCAGCCTATTCATTTTTAGAAAATAGAATGTGGCTTGACTAAAGTTTATACCTTAAGAGATCCACCAAATGACTAGTGGCAAAGTCACAGCAGCACATAAAGTTTGGAAGCTAATCACAGCTGCCATGAGCTGACTATCGCCACCCAAAACTTTGGTTAAAATGTATGAAGCAGAGGCTGTCGGCAGCGCAAAGAAAATCACTAAAATTTGTGTTTGCAAACTTGGTAAACCAAACCACATGCAAACCGCGTAAGCCAAGGCAGGTACTGCTAAAAGTCGAGCAAACGTGTCTGCTGCCAATACCACAATGTCCTTTTTAATTTGCATAAACTGCAAAGCTGCCCCCACACATAACAATCCTAGTGGCAAACTCGACACTGAAAAAAGCTTAATAAACAGAGTAAAGCCTTCCCAAATTGGGATATGAAGTGCGTTGACTGCTGCCCCAACCACACACGATGCAATTAAAGGGTTTTTAAGAAGAGCAATCAAAACAGGTTTAATTGCCATGTGTTCTTTAGAGGTTAGAGCAAGCACCGAAATAACGTTCACAAGTGGAATGCAAAGCGCCAATAAAATTGCCAGAATTGCCATTCCTTCACTTTTAAAAAGCGAAGTCACTAAAGCCAAACCAATATAGGTATTAAAGCGAACCATACTTTGTACATGCACACCAAAACGTGCAGGCGGTATTTGCCAAAACATTCGGAGTATGTATAAAAAGGCGGTTACTGCCAAAACCACAATCAACATCGCAATAATAGCTGTACTCAAGCTTTGTAAGTCAATTTTTGCGGTTGATAGCGTACTAAAAAGCAAAGCGGGAAATAAAATATAGTAATTGAGCTTCTCTGCCCCAGCCCAAAACTCATCACTAAAAAAACGATATTTTTTAAATAAGTATCCCGATGCAATTAATGCAACTAAGGGAAAAAGAGATAAAACAATGCTATTCATTTCTTTACTCGAGTTTTGTGGAGGTTTGCTGTTTGGCAACTACCTTGGCTTACTCATATATTAAAGATAATGAAAACTCATGATAAAATGAGTTTTTACTCATAATAAAATACAACATGACCTTTACCCAGCTTGAAATTTTCGCGCTCATTGCTGAACTAAAAAGCTTTACTGCTACAGCAGAAAAGTTGGGCATTTCACAGTCAGCAGTTTCCCATGCGCTTAAATCATTAGAACAACAATGGGGCATTAATCTAATTTCAAGAACTCAAAGCGATATTGAGCTCACCACGACAGGTCAGCAGCTACTTACTCATGTAAAAGAGCTATTGAGTATTTCCGATACATTAGAAAAAGAAGTGGCAGCCATCCACGGTTTAAACGAAGGCACATTACGTATTGGCTCTTTTGGGGCTTCATCATCCATTTATCTATTGCCTGAAATTTTAGAAAGCTTTCGGCAACGCTATCCTAAAATCGAAATTTATATTGATGAAGGTGAAGATAAAGAAGTTGCTCAGTGGTTATTGGAACGGCGCATAGAGGTTGGTTTTTTGATTATGCCAGATGAGCGTTTTGATACGTTTCCATTAATTGAAGATCGTTTTGTAGCATTAATTCCTAGTCTCTACCCGCTCGCACAACAACTCTATATTGATCCAGCACAACTAGAAAACTGTCCTTTTATTATGACAATGGCTGGTAGTCGATATCAGGTCGAATTAATTTTAAAAAATTTTAATGTGAAACCAGACATCAAATTTTATGTGTCACAAATTTTGAGTATCGTCAGCATGGTTCACAATCAATTAGGGGTGTCCATTGTGTCTGATATGGTCATCACCAAAGAGTTACTCTCACTTTATCCAAACGTAGTTAAGCGTCCTTTTAAACCAAACCTTAAACGTTCTATTGGACTGGCGGTGAAAAATAAAAAGCACATGAGTCCTGCTGTGAAAGCATTTATTGAAGTTGCCCAATCGGTTTGGTCAGATCATTAATTAAATATTAGTGAATCTTTTTAAACTTTAATAACGAACTCTTTCAGGTCAATTTATAAGCGCATTAGATGACTTGTAACGTAAAAAGCGCCATAACTGCCCTATCTTAACCAAATCGGCGCACCATTTATCGCCAAAAACCACTTTTTCAATTCAAATTGGTGCACTTATTGCATATTCACTTTTATGCAATTGAGTTTGTTTCGACAGACTTAGGTTTTTAGATTCCTTAAATCTATTTTGGTGCAATTTACAGACCCAGATTTGTTCCAAAATGGAATTTAGCACTTTTTTCGAGCATGCTATGCAAAATGTAGATCTATTTTTCTTATTACTTGGTGCTGTTTTGGTTCTTGCCATGCACGCAGGTTTTGCATTCTTGGAACTTGGTACGGTTCGCCATAAAAATCAGGTGAACGCACTAAGTAAAATTCTGACTGACTTTGCCCTCTCTGCAATCGCTTACTTCTTTGTTGGCTACTACATTTCCTATGGTCAGCACTTCTTCCATGATGGTACAAGCCTCGCAAGTGATCATGGCTACAACTTAATGCGTTGCTTCTTTTTACTGACGTTTGCTGCGGCAATTCCTGCCATTATTTCGGGTGGTATTGCTGAACGTGCAAAAATGCGTTCACAAGCAATTGCGACACTCGCTTTAGTTGCGCTGGTTTATCCATTTTTCGAAGGTATGGTCTGGAATGGTAACTACGGTCTGCAAAAATGGTTAGAAACAACTTTTGGCGCAGCTTTTCACGACTTTGCAGGTTCAGTCGTGGTGCATGCTATGGGTGGTTGGATTGCACTTGCTGCCGTGATTTTATTGGGTGCACGTTCTGGTCGTTATAAGAAAGATGGTCGTGTAAGTGCTCATCCACCGTCTTCTATTCCATTTTTAGCGCTCGGTTCATGGATTTTAATTGTAGGTTGGTTTGGCTTTAACGTGATGAGCGCGCAACGTGTTGATGCAATTTCTGGTCTGGTTGCAATTAACTCGCTTATGGCTATGGTCGGCGGAACAATTACAGCAAATGCGATTGGGAAAAACGACCCTGGTTTCTTACACAACGGTCCACTTGCGGGTTTAGTTGCAATCTGTGCGGGTTCTGACATTGTTCATCCGGTCAGTGCGCTGGTTATTGGTGGTGCAGCTGGTGCAATGTTCGTGTACCTATTTACCTACACACAAAATAAACTCAAAGTAGATGATGTGTTGGGTGTATGGCCTTTACACGGCGTATGTGGCGCATTTGGTGGTATTGCAGTGGGTTTATTTGGTCAAAAGTGGCTTGGCGGTTTAGGCGGTGTATCTTTTGCTTCACAGCTCATCGGGACAGTTCTAGCGATTGCGATTGCGCTCGCTGGTGGCTTTATTGTTTATGGCTTACTCAAAGCAACTATTGGCATTCGTTTATCTCAAGAAGATGAGTTTAGAGGTGCAGATTTATCTATTCATAAAATTTCTGCAAACTCTGAAGAAGGTATGTTTTAATTCTGTGTAGGCACGGCAGAGTATTTTCTTCTGTAAAAGCAAATAATATCAGTCAATTACGTTACTTTTGTTTCGGCAAAAGTAACCAAAACCATTTCCATTCACAAAACCTGTTCCCTATTGATTACTATCCAAATAATTTGCAAAAACTTTAAACTTCTTATGCTCAACAGGTTGTGAATGGATACATCCATTCATCATTTTGGTCACGAAATTAAATTTAGTTTAAGAACAATTTAAGTTTTATTTTATGTAATGCCTTCAACTCACACTCAAATTGATGTTGCATGGCAATGAACCAACAAAAACAATTTTTTCAACTTCAGCTTATTTTTCTTGCCCTTAGTTTTTTTATACTTTTATTTATATTTCCAGTGGGTGGGAAAATTGATATGTATTTCATCCAGCCATGGATGGATTCAACGGGTCATTTCTTTAATCGGGACAATTGGTACCTTGTCAGAGTTAACCATGAAATCGTAAAACAAATCATTACCACTGTTTATGTGATCTTTTTATTTCTGTGGATTGCGTCATTTAAAGTAGAAAAATTGAAGCTTTATCGCTGGCAATATGGCTATATGTTTTTTGTGAGCATGATCGGTAGCGGTGTAGTTGGCCTATTAAAATCACAATCTGCTCACGCTTGCCCTTGGAATATGGTTCATCCGACTGCTTTAAGTTATGTGTGGGACTTTACCGCTACTCATGGTCATTGCTTTCCAGGTGGTCACGCAAGTGCAGGCTTTATTTTAATGACAGGCTTTTTTGTTTATCGCCTTGAGCAACCTAAACGTGCCTATTTTTATCTGATCGCTGGCATTATCTTAGGCTTTCTAATGGGCTGGGGACAAATGATGCGTGGCGCCCATTTCCTTAGCCACAATTTATGGACAGGCTGGGTGGTTTGGACAGTGAATATCTTATTTTATAAAATATGTATTCACCGCTTTGAGTTTGAAAAACGAATCAAACAAGAACTTGCTTAAATCAAGTTCTTGCTTCATGAATATGTAGAGCTTTAGGCAGTTTAACTAAAACAGAGAGTCCGCCAAGCTCTAAGCTTCGATCTAGCGTCAAAGTTCCACCTAAACGCTGAGTCGCTCGGTCAACAATTGATAAACCTAAACCACTACCCACTTCAAGGTGGTGGTGTACACGATAAAAACGTTTTAAAACTTTATCGTAATGTTCAGGGTCAATCCCTGCACCGCTATCTTCAATTTGTATACACGCATCGCCATCTGTAGCAGTAAAGACTGAAATATTAATCATTCCGTCATGAGGTGTGTATTTGATTGCATTATCAATTAAGTTAAAAATAATTGAGTGTACTGTTGGCTCAATACTATGCATTTCAATCGGTTCGTTACGGACAAACCCTAGGTCAATATCTTTTTGCATAGCTAAATTAACCAGCTGTTCAACACAATTTAAAGCAACATCATTGAGTTGAAAAGTTTTGGTCGGTTCAATCACACTTAAAGAAACATCTTGCTTAGCCAAAGCCAAAAGCTGTGTGACCAAATGCTGAATACGCGCTAATCCTTTACTCAGATTTTGCAAAGACTCGTGCTCAGGAAGCTGACTGATTAAAATTTTGGTTTGCAAATTTAGAGCTGTAACAGGAGTTCGTAATTCATGAGCAGCATCGGCAATAAACTGTTTCTGTTCCATTTGAGCCTTTGATATGCGCTCAAATAAACGGTTCATTTCATCAATGGTTGGCAATAACTCTTGAGGGTAGTCTGCAACTTCAATAGGCGTCAGTTCTTCCGAATCACGATGAGTTAGTTCATTTTTAAAGTCATCTATTGGCTTTAGCCCTCGACGAATAATTGCTGCTAGAGCAAAAATCGCAAATGGCAAAATAATTAAATATGGAATGAACATACTTCCAGCAAGTTCCCACGCAAAAGCTTCACGAACCCGCTCTTGTTGACTGACCTGAATCTGGTAATCTTTTAAAGGTAAAATATAAGTTCGTATTACACCTTGGCTGGTTTTATGTGAATAAAAACCAGCTTGTGTAACTGGTGCAACCAACAGATGTAAATGATGAGATAAATGGGCCTGATCTTTATAAGCCCAAATATCTACAAATAGATCTTCTTCATGATAAGTCTTATGAAAATCAAACTCACTGCTTACCGTTTTCAATGGATACTCAGCTGTTCGTTCTGCTAGGTAACGCATTTGCGTATCTAAAATTTCATCAACTTCTTGAAGTGCAACCTTATAGGCACTAAAAATTAATATACAACCTAAGATGACACTGAAAATTGAGGTGCCCCAAATCAGTCGTTTCTTTAATGAATAATGCACTTTTATAAAGTTCCAAAATTGAAGCGAGGATTATCCTAAACGGTAACCCAACCCTCGAATAGTTCGAATAAAGTCTTTTCCAAGTTTAGCTCTCAAGTGATGCACATATACTTCAATCGTATTACTGGTCACCTCACTATCGAAATCATATAACTTATCTTCAAGATTTGCTTTAGAAAAGATTTTATTTGGATGGCTCATTAAAGGAATAAGAATCGCCCATTCACGGTTCGACAAATCAATCCGCTGGCCTTTAAAGGTTGCAATATGTTGTTCAACATTTAAAACCAGATCGCCATTTTGTAAAAGTTGCTCATGGTTCGTAAGCTGAGCTTCTACTCCTGTACGGCGCAATAGTGCATGAATACGGGCAAGTAACTCATCAAACTCGTATGGTTTAATTAAGTAATCATCTGCACCGTGGTTTAATCCATCTACACGGTTTTGTAACTGGTCTCGTGCCGAAATGATTAAAACTGGAGTGACAGCTCTTTGACGGATTTGCTTTAAAACCTGCATACCATCCATCATCGGCAAACCTAAGTCTAATAAAATGATATCAAACTTATTTTTGGCCAATTGAGCCAGACCATCCAAGCCATTATTGACCCACTCCACCTCAAATTGATGATATTGCAGCAACGTTATTGTTGACTCTGCAATCATAAAATCATCTTCAATCATCAAGATTTTTGTCATGTTCTAGGCTCGCTTTAATTCACATGGGCACATGAGTGCAACATGTCCAGTTGAGGGTTAATGACCTGAGTTTTCACGTCCAGCATACTTAACAAACTTGGGAATAAATTATCCTGACTTAACTTTTGTTTCGTTTGTTGGCCTAAACAGCTCACTTGCGCAAGATTGTGCTGTTTCCAGTTATCAGAGAACCACATAATCATTGGTACATGTGTTTGTTGAGTCGGTGCGATTGCATAAGGTGAACCATGTAAATATAAACCATGTTCGCCAGTTGATTCGCCATGATCAGATAAATACCATAAACCTGTTTGATATTTCGATACTTCTTTTAAATTATTAATCATCTGACTTAATACATGGTCTGTATATACGATTGAATTATCATAACTATTTATTAATTCAATTGGAGCACAGCCCTGTATCGCATTAGTATCGCAAGTTGGTTTAAACTTTTGATATTCCACAGGCGCACGCTTGTAATAGGCTGGGCCATGACTCCCGACTTGATGTAAAACAATTAAACGTGGACGCGTGTCTTCTTTAGGAATAGTAGCTAAATATTCATTTAAGCTATCAATTAAAATATCATCAAAGCATTCGCCATCTTTACACCATTTTTGCTTTAACTTTTCTGGAATTTGATATTGTTCAACACGATCACATGCGCCTTTACAACCAGAATTGTTATCAATCCAAGTCACCTGATAACCCGCACGCTTTGCAATATCAAGTAATCCTTCACGATGACTTGCTAATTGCTCATCATAGTCAACACGTGGCATGCCCGAGAACATACATGGAACTGAAACAGCTGTTGCTGTACCACATGAACTTACTTGAGAAAAATTCAAAATATCTTGTTTAGAAAGCTCTGGATTCGTATTTTTAGCATAACCATTGAGTGAAAAACTTTCCGCACGCGCTGTCTCACCGACAACCAGCACCATTAATTTAGGCAGGTTCTTTTGTACTGACTGAACCTGATGAGCATCTTGACCATAATGTATTAACGGTAAGTTCTTCTTAGGTGCCTTTTTATGATAATAAGACATCAAAGAAGAAATAGTGTTTTGAGGAGAAATCATGCCTTTTAAATCACGATGTTCACGAAAAATAGCTGCAAAATCCACATAATATGTAAAAAGCAGAATACCAACAATTGCAAAAGAAGCGATAATTGAACCGACTTTTTTCAACAACAAATGGGATACTTTTTCTTTTTTAAGCTTTACTTGAGTAATTAAAATAATAGGTAAAACAACGAAGAAAACTGTCCAAAGTCCAAAGCGTAATGAAACTAAATCAGAAACTTCAGATACATCTGTTTGTATCATATTTTGAATCTGATCAGGCGAGATGATTACACCTAACGTATTTACGAAATAAGAGCTAAAACCGCCAATGAACACCAGCAAAATCGCAAAAAGTTTGGCTGTCCATTTCCAGTTTAAAATTTGTAAAAGCGCATAATACGCAGCAACAACAATAAGCACTGTAGCAGCTAAAAATAGAATAGCTTTTACTCCAAAATATGGAGTCAAAAGATGTACTTTGTTATAAAAACCAAAATTTAAAACTGCACCTAACCAAATGGCTATAATGAAATTAAACATAAACAGTGAAATCTGTTTATTTTTTAAGGTAGAAAAAAAATTCAGCATCTTGGGGGAACTACAATCTTTTTATGATGCTTTACTGTAGAAATTGAAACTTAAAAATGACTTAAATAAAAAATGATCTAATACATAAATCTTAAAAAATACTTATTTCAAAATTTTTCTAATAAAAAGACGAGGTTAAATTTAACCTCGTCTTTTTTGATTTTTAACTAAATATTGTTCTTAGAAACTATATTTAGCCATTAAACCAACACGGTTATCTTTGTAAGACTTACCATCAAAGGTATCACGCTTACCATTAACGTATTCAACACCTAAATCAATTGGTTTAACTGGTGTATAAATCACGTTAAGCCATGCTTGTTGAACTTTTTCATTGCCTGCTGCATAGGCTTTAGCATAATCAGTACCATCATCAGCGAATTGAGCACCATACGCTAGAGTAGAACGTAAGTTAGGTAAAATCTTATAAGTTCCACCTACTTGTACTGCTACAAATTTATTTTGCTCGATATCACCATCTACTACGGTATAAGCCTTGTTGCTACCATATAAGTAGTTACTGTTACCTACAACATAAGATGCATCAGCAAAGAGTTTTAAAGGATCAGATACTTTAAAGTCGGTACCAACCGCAACACCCCAGCCTGTTTGGTTGTCACTACCAGCTTTAGATTTATAGTTTTCAACTAATGCGCGAGCTGAAGCAGAACCCTTACCATCTGCATAACCTTGAGTAATTTTAGCAGTTAATACTGGTAAGCTATATTTAATACTGTCATTTATCCAAGCACCATCTGCATCTTTTTTACCAGTAAGACCAGAACTATCACCTCTTTCTGCCGATACAAACAATTGTGTAGCTGGTCCTAACTTGTAGTTATAACGCACTTGCGGAACACGTGTTGTACCACCACCAATGTTTGTCGAGAAATCGATCATTTCTGGCGCATGGCTCGCCAAGAAGTTAGATGTTGTTTGACCAAATAACCAGTTGTTATATGTCACATACGCATGACGAACACGTAATGAACCATTTGAATCTGTTGTTGAACCAGCAAAGTCGACTTCGAGTTTACCACCAACTTTGGCATCATTTACTGGAGCAGTAAAATCTAAACCAAGGCGTGTCGTTTTAGCAGTCGCACGTAATTTATCATGTGTTTTGCCGTCTGACTTACTAACATCACCAAAGTCGTTATCCGCACCTTCAAGAATATAGTTAGCGTCACCACGAACAAAACCATATAGGTTCACATCAGCGCCAGCTTTAGATTTAAATCCTGCTAACGGCGAAACTGGTGCAGCAACTGGTTGTGCTTTCACTTCAGCTAACTGTACTTGCTGTTGTTGCTGTACTTGCTGTTGTTGTTGTTGCACTTGGCTTTGTTGTTGAATTAAAGCTTTTAAAGCCTCAACTTCTTTACGAAGCTGTTGAATTTCCGCTTTGTCGGAAGTCGCAGCATGTGCCCCACTCATCATTAAAGCTGTAACTGTAAGAGCTAAACTTTTAACAACGAAAGATTTACGATTAAGGAATAGATCCATCAAAAACTCCAAAAAATATATTTTATGTTGCCTATCCATGCCAAGTTGATTTACGCCATTAAATTAAGGGGCTAAAAAATCAACTCTCCTCCACTTTGGTTACATTAATTTTATTACCGCAACCAAAACCAATTTCAACGTTATGCAAGACCAAAACCAATAACCAAAGACATAAAAAACATACTTTGATTTACAGATTTTTACCTTAACTTCATGTTGTAACGAATCCTACACAACTCTCTTATCTTATAGAATGATTAAATCGTTATTTCATTATTCTTTTTTAGACTTTAGGCTAATATCCAATCTACTTGAACATTTTTCTACCCATTTTAATTGATTCACATGATTTTTCTTGTTAACGAAATCCATTTTTACTCCAGTTAGCTTCCATTTGCTACCCAAACAAGATGGCACAATTAATAGAGCATTTAAATAGCTAAAAACATACATTTTTAAAAACATAGACAAAGGTAGTAGATAATGACTAGATCACTCCTTAATCGATATTAAATTTCTTTATTTCATTTAGTTAACATTATTTTTCTTGTAGTTTTACATGTTTCCAGACAGAAATAGGGAGCAAAGTAACAGTGCCAATAATGACAATAGCTATCAAATAATGGAAATAACCGAAAGCATCCCCAAACACACCACTCAAGCTATAAAGCCCCCCACTCACAGTCGCCATGACTGAAACCTGAAAGGTAAAATCTGTACCTGCATATTCTTTTCGACTGTAGTGCATGACTAAGGTCAACATAACCACCAACAACATGGCCGAGAATGCGTCCTCTAAAGCATTGACTGTATAGATAGCCCAGACATTGAGTTGAATTTTCTGTTCGTAAGCATAAGCTAAATAGGCATAAGCCGCTAAACTCATGATTTTAAATATTGAAAAAATAATTAAAGTAGTGGGTCTAGAGAAGTATTTAAGCACTCCACCAGCTATTGCTGCCCCTGCCAGTGCTGCTACTGCACCAAGCATGGTGATATAAACACCAATTTGAGTAAAACTTAGCCCCATATCGACCATTAAAGGTTTTAGTAATGGTCCAGCTAAACCATCTGCTACTTTAAAAGTAATAAGGACAACTAACCAAGAACGAAGCTCTTTATTTTGAGAGAAATAACTCAAGTAGGCTTTAATCTTTATGACTAAATTTTGCTGGCTACGTTTAAGTTGATGACCTGAATAAGCTGCATGTTTAGGTTCTTTAAATAATAAAACGGGTAACGTATTTAAAAACACCAAGGCTGCCAATAACAAAAAAGTGGGTTGCCATGTTAACCAGTCTAAACACCAGAGTACGGCACCTCCACCGACAATAAAACCGAGTCGGGAACCAATCACCTGAAATGTATTTCCCCAATGTTGCTGGTCATGCTTTAATAAATTGACGGCCAAAGCATCGGTCGCAATATCTTGTGTTGCTCCTGTTAAGTTCATTAAAAGAAGCGAAATAAAAAAAGCAAATAAATAAAGAGGCTGGTCTAAAGCCTGAATGGGGAAAAAAGACAAAATACATAGCACAGCTACCGTCAAAAACTGAGTAGGTAAAATCCAACTACGATAGTGCCCCAAACGGGAAAGTGCATGTCGGTCAACCCACGGCGCCCAAAAGATCTTAATTGACCAAGGCAACATTAGTAGACCAAAACCACCAATATGAGCGAGTGACACACCTTGTGCCCTTAAAATAACAGGTAAAGCATGGGTCATAAAACCGACAGGCAGCCCTTGTGCCCAATATAAGGAAAATAGCAGAAGATAAAGATTTTGCTGCCGAAACATATATACCTACTTTTTATTTCTTTAATGAGGAATAACATCAAATGTCATGTTGTTCTTACATTTTGCCAATGAAGCATATATTTCAAAAGATTAAGATAAAACTAGGACAAGTTAAAATTTAAAAAAATATGGATCAACATTTCCCTAATTTACCTGATTTGGTACCCCAACGTGGCACTGCTTTAAGCCGGGCACTATTTAAGAAACTTTTTTTAGCGCAAGGTTGGACAATTGAAGGTGAAGTTCCTAATTTTCCAAAAGCAGTAGCGATTATTTCCCCTCATACTTCCAATATTGATGGATGGTATGGCTTTCTTGCGATTTTTGGATTAGGTATCCAAATTACAGTATTAGGTAAAGATGCCCTTTTTAAACCACCGTTTAAGCGGGCATTAGACTGGGCTGGAGTCATTCCTGTTAAACGTGATACAGCCAATGGACTTACTGAACAAGTGGTTGCAACCATTCAAAAATATGACAAGATCTGGATTGGGATGGCGCCCGAAGGCACACGTAAAAAAGCAAAAAAAATGAAAAGTGGTTTTTACCATATTGCCGCAAAAGCCAAAATTCCTATTGTGATGTTTTCTTTTGATTATGACCATAAGACGATTCACTGCTTAGGTCACTTAGACCCAAGTGGTAACTATGATGAAGATCTCGCCAAGATTTTTGAGCGTTATAAAGGAAAAATCTCACCCAAAAATCGCAATTGGCTTGCCGAACCTTTACAAAATCTAGTGAAAAAAACCTAGCAAAAATTGAGCGAATCTGGTCTTATGGCCCTTCTTAATTTATCTCGACATAGATTATTTTTAAAGATGAAAATTGCTCAATTTGCCAGTATTGGATTTATCTCTCTAGCACTCTTTGGCTGTGATAAATTTAGCAAAACACCAACGCCGACTACCTCAATTAAAGCCCGTGAACCTGTGATTGCACTTGCTTTAGGTGGCGGTGGAGCAAAAGGATTTTCACATATTGGTGTGATCAAGGTTTTAGAGTCTCATGGAATTAAGCCTAAAATTGTAACAGGTACCAGCGCAGGTAGCTTTGTTGGAAGTATCTACGCAAGTGGACAAACACCTTATCAATTGCAAAGTCTAGCTCTGAAATTACAAGAGTCTGATATCCGTGATTTAACGCTTAACCGTCAAGGCATTATTCTTGGACAAAAGTTACAAGACTACGTTAACCGTAATGTTGGCAATAAACCTATTGAGAAGTTCCCAATCCGTTTTGCGGCTGTGGCAACTCGTCTTGATAATGGTCAAAAGGCAGACTTTATTAAAGGTAATGCAGGCCAAGCAGTACGCGCCTCTTGCAGTATTCCAAATGTGTTCGTGCCAGCCACAATCGGCAATCAAAAATACATTGATGGCGGTTTAGTTAGCCCAATTCCTGTTAAAACAGCTCGTGATATGGGTGCAGATATTGTGATTGCCGTTGATATTTCAGCGCGTCCAGCAGGTAATCGCCCAGCCAATATGTGGGGATTACTAGATCAAACCATTAATATTATGGGCCAACAAAGTATTAATGAAGAACTCAAGCAAGCCAATGTTGTGATTCAGCCTAAAGTGGGTCATTTAGGTACACTTGATCTCAAATCAAGTAATCAGGCAATTTTGGAAGGTGAAAAAGCTGCTCAAGCTCAAATTCGCCAAATTGAAAGTGCGATTGCAACCTTCAAAAAATCTCCAGCAGCATTTAAGCCCGCACCACGTTCTAAATTCTAATTGAAGTGGTTTTTTTCTATCCACATTTCCTATCATCTGCTACAGTGGTAAAAGTGATATTAGTCACTTTTACCCATCATAAAGATATATAAAAGAGCAGATTTATGGAGTTTGTTGTACAACCTTGGCACTGGTTTGTATTGGGTATCTTACTTATTCTTTCTGAACTGATTCTACCTGCCTTTGCCGCACTCTGGTTTGGTATTGCCGCCATTATGGTGTGCATTCTCTATTGGTTATTTCCAGATATTAGCCTCACAACACAAATCGTATTGTGGATAATACTATCCGTGCTATGCACCATTCTTTGGTTCAAATTTATTAAACCCTTATCAATTGATAAAACGAAAGCGGGATTGCCCCGTGAAGCAACGATTGGTCAAATTGGAATGGTGATTCAAACCGGTCTAGACCATGATCAAATTATTGTTCGCTTTCCAATGCCTATTTTAGGAGCCGATGAGTGGAATTGTCGGAGCACTACTCCTGTTAAAGTAGGCGATCGTGTTAGAGTTATTGATATTTCGGGTAATGACTTAATTGTTCAAACCCATGGTACTTCATAAACATTAAAGATAAAGAGAGGGTATTTTCATGCCAGTCGGTACTATTATTGTTTTAGCCTTTTTGGCTTTTGTGGCTATTACCATTTTTAAAGGGGTTCGTATTGTTCCTCAGGGCTACAAATGGATTGTCCAACGTTTAGGTAAATATCACACCACCCTTAATCCGGGGCTTAATTTTGTGATCCCCTACATCGATGATGTCGCTTATAAAATTACCACGAAAGACATTGTGTTAGATATTCCATCACAAGAAGTGATTACACGTGACAATGCCGTATTACTCATGAATGCTGTGGCATATATTAATTTAACCACACCAGAAAAAGCAGTTTACGGTATTGAAAACTATACATGGGCAATTCAAAACCTTGTACAAACCTCACTGCGTTCTATTGTCGGTGAAATGGATCTAGATGATGCTTTGTCTTCACGTGATCATATTAAAGCGAAGCTCAAAGCTGCAATTTCTGATGATATTTCGGATTGGGGCATCACCTTAAAAACGGTTGAGATTCAAGATATTCAGCCATCTACAACGATGCAAGCTGCCATGGAAGCTCAAGCTGCGGCAGAACGTCAACGTCGTGCTACAGTAACGAGAGCAGATGGCGAAAAACAAGCTGCCATTTTAGAAGCTGACGGTCGCTTAGAAGCATCTCGTCGTGATGCAGAAGCACAAGTTGTTTTAGCTGAAGCTTCGCAAAAAGCGATTGAAATGGTAACAAGTGCAGTCGGTGATAAAGAAACCCCAGTGGCTTACTTGCTAGGTGAGCAGTACATTAAATCGATGCAAGAGTTAGCGAAATCAAGTAATGCTAAAACCGTAGTTTTACCTGCCGATGTTTTAAATACAATTCGCGGTATTATGGGAAAGCATAATTAATTTAATTGCTTGAAATAAGCCATTGAAATAAAAACGGCGACAATCATGTCGCCGTTTTATATTGAGTATTATTGGTTGTTTAATCTTTTTTGATCTTTCAAAGGTAGCTTTTTTACGACCAAGTCATAAGAGTCGCGAATCAAGTCTTGAAGTAAATCACTTGTTAAATTCTTATGCGGAGTAATGGAAATCCAGTGCTTTTTATTCATGTGGTAACCCGGAATAATAAATGAATAAAGTTCCTGATACTCCAGACTTTTATAAGGGTCACATTTGACAGTAATCATTTTTGTACCCGTTCCTTCTCCCACTAATAAAAACACCTTTTCTAAAATCTTAAAGACATCGCAATCTGGGCCAAAGGGTTGGCTTTGCTCACTAAAAGGAAGATTACGCGCAATCTCTATCGCAATTTGATGGAGCTGATCACCATTCATTCTTATCTCCTTTATTCATTGAATATGAACATAAGCAGGATTATTGATTTAATTTTTTATTAGTTGGTACGGGCTAAAAGGAATTGTGAGATATCTACTAATTCTTTTGCATTGTCACCAAAATGAGCTAGGGCTTCAAAAGCTTGATCATGCAATTCTTTGGCATAAATCTGTGCTTGTTCGAGGCCCATTAAAGCTGGGTACGTCGATTTTTGAACTTGCTCATCTTTACCAGCAGTTTTGCCCAAAGCTTCAGTACTCGAAGTAATATCGAGAATATCGTCTAATACTTGAAAAGCCAGTCCAATGGTCTGCCCATATTGGCGTAATTTGGGAATTGCTTGATCTGTTCCAGAAAAGATAGTGACTGCACCCATCATAATTGCAGCCTGAATAAGCGCACCAGTTTTATTACGATGAATATTTTCAAGTTCGTCTTGAGCAATTTGCTTAGCTTCAGCTTGTAGGTCTAATACTTGCCCACAAACCATTTTAGAGGTGGCTGTTGCTAAAATTTGAATTTGTTTTAATACAATTGCAGCATCAGTACCCTGCCCTTGTTCATCGAACAAACGGCTTCCTAAAACTTCAAAAGCCATTGATTGTAAAATATCGCCTGCGAGTAAAGCAGTATCTTCACCAAATGCAACATGACATGTCGGCTGACCACGGCGCAATAAATCATTATCCATACAAGGCAAGTCATCGTGCGCTAGCGAATAACAATGAATTAACTCTACAGCAACCGCCGCACGGCGAGCCGCAGCAAAATTTGGATTAGGCTGTAAAGAAGCTGTGGCATAACACAAAGCTGGACGCACACGTTTTCCACCAAGCATGACTGCATGGTGTACTGCACTTTTTAAAGGCTCTGGAATTGAGAACGCGGCCAGTGTCGTCAATAAATCTTGTTGAATACGTTGTTGAGCTTGTTTTAAAACATCCGCATTAACTTGAGAGAGTGATGACACAGTCGCCTCGATAAAATCAGTAGAGAAATTTTATTGAATGTAATGAAGCATTCATGCGCTACATCATACACGATTCACTGTGAAAAGTGCGTGATGAGTTTTCGAAGGCCTATGTAAAAAAGCCTCTACATGATTGAGAGGCTTTTTCTTACTTAACGACTTTTAGAAGCTGTCACCTGGGACGCGTACCCAGCCTTCCATTAACACACGTGCACTACGGCTCATAATGGCTTTTTTCACGACCCATTGATCGTTAATAAGTTCCGCTTGAGCACCCACACGTAATGTTCCAGATGGATGACCAAAACGTACTGCTTCACGTTCGCCGCCACCAGCCGCAAGGTTTACTAATGTTCCCGGAATGGCAGCCGCAGTACCAATCGCAACTGCTGCTGTGCCCATCATGGCATGGTGCAATTTACCCATCGACAAAGCGCGAACCAGTAAATCGACATCACTCTCTGAAACTGACTTGCCACTTGAAGCAGTGTAGTTTTTAGGTTTAGAAACAAAAGCAATTTTTGGTGTGTGCTGACGTGCAGCCGCTTCTGAAATATCTTTAATTAAACCCATCTGTACCGCACCATACGCACGAATTTTTTCAAAACGTGCCAGCGCAGTTGCATCACTATTAATATGATCTTGTAATTCAGTACCTTGATAACCCAAATCTTCTGCATTTAAGAAAATAGTTGGAATTCCGGCATTAATAAAGGTCGCTTGAAAACGGCCAATATCAGGTACATCTAATTCATCAACGATATTTCCTGTCGGGAACATATCGCCGCCTTCTTCGCCATCATCGGCTGGGTCTAAAAACTCAATTTGAACCTCAGCGGCAGGAAACGTCACCCCATCAAGTTCAAAATCACCAGTTTCTTGAACTTGACCATTGGTGATAGGCACATGCGCAATAATGGTTTTTTGAATATTCTTTTGCCAGATTCGAACCGTACATAGGCCATTTTCTGGAATACGATCTGCATCAACCAAGCCATTTGAAATCGCAAAAGAACCAACAGCAGCAGTTAAATTACCGCAGTTACCACTCCAGTCTACAAAAGCCTGATCAATTGAAACCTGACCAAACAAATAATCAACATCATGATCTGGCTGAGAACTTTTAGCGAGAATAACTGTTTTGCTGGTACTCGAAGTGGCTCCGCCCATCCCATCAATTTGTTTTCCATAGGGGTCAGGACTACCAATTACACGTAGTAAGAGCTGATCTCTTGCTTGTCCTGCAACTTGGGCTTTTTCTGGCAAATCATCAAGCTTAAAAAAGACACCTTTACTGGTTCCACCACGCATATAAGTTGCTGGAATTTTAATTTGCGGTACTGAGCTCATATCAACTGTTATCCTTACTATTATGTTCTTCTATATCAAAACAAGCATTCTTGTTTACCCTTCTCTGCATCTTAAATTGTTTTAAGGCCAAGAGATAGCGATCTGCTTTATACATCAATCGTATTGACGCGAGCATATTTTGAGAATTTAGCAATATGCTTGCAATGACTTAATCTAAGCAAAATCTATGAAAAAAAGTCTATATGAAATTATATTTTTTAGAGCACTTTTCACTCTATATAGAAATATTAAAAGTAAACCAATGATTTTAAATATATTTTAATATTACTTTTCAGTCACAGCTTATTAATTTGTAGTCTAGGCTAAAATAACTCCATCTATTAGAATAATTTACTTATTCATTGTGAGTGAAGACCTTTGACCAACGAATCTTCTACACTGCAACGAGGACTAAAAAATCGACATATCCAATTAATTGCTATGGGTGGAGCAATTGGTACCGGATTATTTTTAGGCTCGGCGCAAGTGATTCAATCTGCGGGACCATCCATTATTTTAGGATATGCCATTGGTGGCTTAATCGCGTTTTTGATTATGCGCCACTTGGGAGAAATGATTGTTGAAGAACCTGTTGCAGGATCGTTCAGCCATTTTGCTTATAAATATTGGGGGAAATTTCCCGGATTTTTAGCTGGATGGAATTATTGGATACTCTATGTTCTGGTTGCGATGAGTGAACTCACCGCTGTTGCCAAATATATTAATTATTGGTGGCCTCATATTCCAGCGTGGACTTCTGTCTTATTTTTCTTTGTCGTTATTACAGCCGTAAACTTAACCAATGTTAAGTTTTATGGTGAATCTGAATTTTGGCTCGCCATTATTAAAGTAACTGCGGTCATCTCGATGATTATTTTTGGCCTTTATTTGTTGTTTACAGCAGATGTGGGTTCAAGCATTTCATTTAGTAACCTGTGGACACATGGTGGATTTTTTCCAAATGGCTTTAGTGGTCTGTTCTATATGTTAGCTTTCTTAATGTTCGCTTTTGGCGGCATTGAGCTAATTGGTATGGCAGCAGCAGAAGCAAAAGATCCGAAAAAAACTATTCCAAAAGCAATCAACCAAGTTGTTTTCCGTATATTGATTTTCTATATCGGTTCACTAACAATTTTGCTTTCATTAGTGCCTTGGAACCAGTTAGATCTTGGTGGTCTCGACAAAAGCCCATTCGTCATGATTTTTAGCCAAATGGGAATTGGTTGGGCTGCACATCTTCTTAACTTTATTATTTTAACTGCTGCTTTATCTGTTTATAACAGTGGTATGTTTGCAAACAGCCGTATGTTATACGGTCTAGCTCAACAAGGTAATGCTCCAAAAGTTTTCAAAAAAGTAAACAAACAAGGTGTACCTGTTCCAGCCGTATTACTTTCTGCATTATTAATTTTTGGTTGTGTACTGTTGAACTACTTTGTACCCGAAGATGCATTAAGTCACTTAATGTATATCGTCGTTGGTGCATTAGTATTGAACTGGGCAATGATTAGTTTGACTCACCTCAAATTTAGATCAGCAATGAAAGCAAAAGGTGAAACAACTCACTTCCCTGCACTTTGGGCACCATTTAGTAACTATTTGGTTTTAGGCTTTATTGCAGTTGTTCTCTACATTATGTGGAGCCAAGGGTTCAAAGAGTCTGTGATGATGATTCCTATCTGGATCGTTCTCATGTTTGTACTATTTAAATTATTGAATTCTAAAAAACAATAATATTATATTTCGTACCTAAACACTAAAAAGCCCCTATTTCGATAGGGGCTTTTTAGTTCATAATCAGAAAATTAAGCGCTATAAAATTAAAATTTCATCGACAATAAAATTAGATGTTATGCATATTTATACTGACGCGAACAGTAAGCTCGTTCAATTTCTGGCGAACGTAATTGCTGATGCTTAGTTTTACGCCCTGCCATACGTTTGCGCCAGAGTTTAAAACTATTGGTTTTCAGGTTGTATCTCATTAAACGAATAACTTCGCTTTCACTTAAGCCATATTCTCGCTCAATTGCTTCAAATGGAGTGCGATCTTCCCATGCCATTTCAATAATTCTAGATAAGTCCTGTTCATCAACTTTTTTCATGTTATGCCCTTTTGAATTATACGATAGCCAAATCTGATTTTTAACAAACAACCTTCTAGGAATAACTTCACTTACCCGATTGCTTGTCTTAAACCTTTTCGTGTTTTGCTTCAGATCATAGAAAGATCAACATGAATTTTTTGTGATTTTTTTAGCTTTCTAAACTGTTTTTCTACAAGACATAAGTGTTCGAAACCATTGAATGGTTCAACTTTATCTTTATTGCCCACTATGGCAAAAGTTTTAATAACTAAAACGTAAAAAAGCCATTGCCTTAGCAACAGCTTTTTTGTTTATAATCATAAAATTATGCGCCCTTAGCTTAACTGGATAGAGCAGTTGCCTCCTAAGCGACCGACGTGGGTTCGAGTCCCGCAGGGCGCACATATTTCATAACTTAATCCTTCACTTCAGCCAACAATGTTTCAGCTGCAAGTTTTCCTAAATTATTAGAAGCAAGCGGACTATCACCAGTTAGCAATTTACGGTCTCTATGACATTGACCTGTAATGCCCTTATTTAAAATTTCTACACCGAGTTTTTCAAGGTTTTCACCTACTAGCCAAGGTAAAGCTCCAGGCATATAACCAATATCAATATTTGCTCCCTTATCTAATGAATCAGGGAATACACAAATTTGATAGCCTTTAAAAATATAGTTTTCTGGCTGCTCATCTACTGCCGCAGCAAGTAATGAAGCTGGACCATGACATAATGTAATAATAAATTTATCTTGTTCAACTGCCCATTTAAGAACTTTTTTCACATCAAGGCTATGTGGGATTTTAGCTAATACGCCATGCCCACCCGGAATAAATACAGCCGCATATGGTGAGTTTTCCCCCACTGCGTTTTCTAAAATATCAGTTAGCTTTAATGGATTTTTTAATTTGTCTGCATATTTCTGAAAGGTATCTAATACAACTTGTTCTTGCTTTGGCATTGCCCACATTTCAAGTTTGGCAGGGTTCCCAGAAAGTGTCGCAACATCAATTTCAAAGCCTGCATTATCTAAATGAAACATCGGTAAAAGCATTTCTACAGGATGGTTACCTGTTGAAAAGAACTTACCGTTTTGCATCTGGATGTAACGCTCATCAGTTGCAATCATTAAAACTTTTTTATTGCCCGCATACGGCGTTGAATAAGTCGTGCCGTCGTAATCGGTTTTAGGAGCAGTATATTGACTTAGTGAATAAGGTGATGGGAAAAAGGCATTATCTTCAGCCAAATCTGGAGTAGGATTTTTATCATCAATATTTGTGGTATTCATTGTTACTATCCTTTTTCATCAGTATGGAAAGAAATAATAAGGTAAGAACCAATTTTTATTTCTTACTTAATTTATAGGTGAAGTTATGGAACTGGTGCAATCTGCCAATAGAATTTGGTAATTTTTATAGAGAAATAGGCAGAATCTAGAATTATAAAATTCAGTTTAGGCAAACCTGTCGTTCGCCCAAACTTTAATGAGTACAGCGTTACGCATTCATTTCTAAAACGATCTTTCCAATATGATCACCTTGCTCCATACATGCATGAGCACTTTGTACATCTGAAAAAGCATACATTTTATAGATTTGCGGTAAACATTTACCTTGAGCCAAGAGCGGCCATACATGCTCATGCAAAGATTGTGCAATCTCTGCTTTTTCTTGGCTATTACGTGCTCGCATCGTTGAACCCGTAATTGTGGCACGTTTTAAAATCAGTTTTTGTAAGTCAAATTCTTTTGCGATTCGACCACCCATAAAACCAATAATGACAAGTCGGCCATCACGTTTTAATAGATTTAAATTTTTCGTGAAATAAGAACCACCCACAATGTCTAAAATAACATCAACACCTTGGTCTTGAGTATGTTTCAAAACTTCTTGCTCAAAATCTTGGGTTTTATAGTTAATTGCTGTGGTGAAACTAGAGAGTGCTTCAACTTTATCTTCACTACCAACGGTCGCAAAAGTTTTAATTCCTAAAGCTTGGCAAATCGCTAAAGCTGTGGTTCCAATACCACTTGCCCCACCATGAATCAATGCGGTTTGATCTTTCTTTAAACGGCCAATATCAAATAGGTTTGCCCAAACCGTAAAAAATGTTTCTGGAATTGCAGCAGCTTGCGTAAAAGATAAATTTTCAGGTATTGGCAATACTTGAGTTGCAGTTACGGCACAATATTCTGCATAACCACCGCCATTTGTTAGAGCACAAACTTTATCACCAACCTTGAATTGATCTACTTGTTCACCTACAGCAACCACGATACCAGCGACTTCAAGTCCGGGTATTTGAGTAACACCTTTAGGCATTGGATATAATCCCATACGCTGCAAAACGTCAGGACGGTTAATTCCAGCAGCCTTTACCTCAATTAAGACTTCATTTGCTTGAGGTACTGGAAGACTAGCATCTTGAACTTTTAAAACCTCTGGTCCACCAGGAGCCGTAATTTCAATAATTTTCATGGTTGTTGGAAGGGTCATAAAATGCTCCATGTTTGATTTATATTTGAAAATACTAATCTACGTTAAATAATTGAGGACTTGGGTGGAACGCCAAACAGTCGCTTAAATTCTCGGCTAAATTGTGAAGCACTGACATAACCCACTTCATAGGCGGCTTCTGCTACACCCATTTTATTGTTCATGATTAACTCACGAGCCTTATGTAGCCGAGTAATTTTGATGTACTGTAAGGGCGAATAATTCGTCACCTTTTTAAAAGTTTGATGAAAAAGCGATATGCTCATGCCCGCTTGTTTCGCCAACTCTTGAACCGTTAAGTTATGATAATAATCACGCTGAATAATTTCACAAATGGTGTAAATCACGCCATTACGACTTGCTATAGCGGATAAACTCTCGACTAGATTGCCACCTGAGGCCTGCACCACACGATAAACTAATTCTCTTTTAACTTGCTCACCTAATATAAAAGTATCTTGTTTAGAGCGAAGTAAATTGAGCAATCTGAGAGCAACCTCTGAAATGGTCGCATTCATATCAATCACTCTAAGCCCACAGCTTAATTTTAAATCTTCCGAGTGAGCATCTTCAGTAATCACTTGTTGCTGTTTATCCATTTTAGTAATGAGATCAGCCATCATTTGTGGTTCAAATTTTATTGCTATCGCCAACATTGGTTTATTATTTTCAACAACAGTATCGCAATCAAACGGTATTGCAATTGAGATGAATAAGCACTGCCCTTGTTGAAATTGAAAGATTTCTTTACCAATATACCCTCGCTTTAATCCCTGTATCACTAAAACAATTGAGGGTTCTTGCAGCACGGCAACAGGAGGTGTGGAACGATCTACACGCATCAAAGTGATGTTAGAGATAAAAGTAGGATAGAGTCCTTCTGCTGGAGCCAAGTGCAAAAATGCATCGACCAAATGTTCTGTAAGATGTTTTTGCGGCATAGTTTTATTGTGAGAAGTAATCTAATAATCAATATAACAATGAACCTAAAATGAAAACATCAGTCTTACGTTTACTTTGTATAAATAGGCAATTCAAATCAATTTTTAGGCATAAAAAAACCTAGAACATTCTAGGTTTTTCACTTCATCAGATTATTTAAGCTGATAAATTAAAGAACATTGCTGCAATCAAAATGATTACACCGAGTACAATTCGATACCAAGCAAATACGCGTAAGGTATGACGCTCTACAAACAGAACCAATGCTTTTACAACAAACAACGCGGCAATAAAAGCAGCAACAAAACCTACCCCAATATTAATCATATTATCGGCAGTCAGTACGTCAGCATTTTTAACCAAGTCAAAAGTTGCGGCACCCAACATCGTTGGCATAGCAAGGAAGAAAGAGAATTCTGTAGCTGCTTTACGTGACAAGCCTGCAAACATTCCGCCCACAATTGTTGCGCCTGAACGTGAAGTTCCCGGAATCATGGCAACACATTGAGCAAGTCCAACTAAAAGTGCTTGTTTAAAAGTAATTTTGGTTGCATCGAGTGTCTTATGTTCAAATTGTCTAGATTCAACCCAGAAAATAATAAGTGCCCCGACAATTAAGGCAATCGCCACCACAATTGGGCTGAATAAAACACTTTTAATAAAGTCTACTGCCAAAACCCCAATAATAACTGCGGGGAAGAATGCAATAAGTACACTGATAGCAAAATGACGTGATTCCACATCACCGCTAAAGAAGCCTTTAATCAAGTTAACAATTTTTTGTCGGTATAACCAGCACACTGCCAAAATAGCACCTAACTGGATTACGACCTCAAATACACGACCGCCGTCTGAATGGAAATCGATAATATGACCAAATAAAATTAAATGGCCTGTACTCGAGATTGGTAAAAATTCAGTTAAGCCTTCGACAAAGCCTAAAAACAGTGCTTTTATAACTTCAAAATTTTCCATCACTTGCTCAAAAAGTTAATCACCAGAAAAGTCTAAAAATTTGTTTTATATCATGTATAAACCATAATTTTGGCCTAGTTCATGCCCAATATCAGATCATTTCTAGCATTTGTGGTTATTGCCCTTAGCAAAAGGCGGTTTATTTAAAGGGGAATAATGTATCACATCATCATGACAATCTTAGGTTAACTATCGTAAAAAGATGAACTTGGTTAAGAACTACAAAATTTCTCATTCTATAGCTAAAGATTTTTACGCTTATTTATCCTAAAAATGATCTTAAAAAGACATTACAAAAACATGATATTATTTTTCTTACATGCAACTCATATCAAAAATTCTATCTGAATGAAAAATACCAAAATTAATGCACGTCATCTTATTATCGATTTATTTCTTTCCTCGGCCTACCCTCAACTCACCATTAAACAAATATTGATTGCGGCCAAACTTTTTAATATGAGTGACAACGGTATTCGTGTTGCTACGACTCGGCTATTAAATGAAGGCATGATAGAGAGCGTCGAGCGTGGTATCTATCAACTTTCGCCCTCAACCAAAGACTGGGCAAAAGTCATTTTAAATCGTAAAAATGGCATTAAACAGACCAAAGAATGGCAACAGAATTATCTGGCAGTATTTACGGGGACATTAGGGCGTATAGATCGGACCGCTTTAAAAAAGAGAGAACACGCTTTACATCAATTTGGCTTTAAAGAACTCGAAACTGGAATTTATATACGTCCAGACAATTTAGCCTATAGCTTTGAAAAAACATGTGAAGAACTCACTTTAGCAGGCCTTGAAAATGAAGCCAAAATTTCTATTATTCAAAGATTTGACTCAAAAACAGTTTCGTTAATTCCTTCTTTATGGGATACGAAGCAGCTTGAAGAAAATTATGAGATGTATAGTCAAGATATTCAAGAATGGCTTTTGAATTATAAAAATTTACCCTTAAATGAGGCTGCTACCCAAGCTTTGTTATTAGGACGTGAAACGATTACCTTACTCATGAATGATCCTCTGCTGCCCCCTCCATTTGTTAACGAACATGCCCGCAATCAGTTTGCTCAAAATGTACAGCAGCTCGACTCGATTGGACAAAAGCTGTGGCAGAAACTTTATGAAAATGAATTAGCCCATTAAAGGGCGATTTATTTTTTTACAAACAAATATTACACTTTTTAAAATTTTATGATTATATTGGTAATATAAAATATGGATACCAAAATCTAATTTGGGAGAATAAAAATGAATGCACAAGTCAGTGTGACCGATCTCTTTAGTAGAGAAGAAATACAGGAACTCACACAACCCTCAGATGCATATGGTGCTTGGGCTGTTGCAAGTACGTGGGCTGTTATTGGCGGAACATTTGCCAGTTTAATCATGATGTGGGATTACTTACCGAGCTGGGGCAAATTACTTGCTTGTATGCTTGCCTTAGCAATATTGGCTGGTCGCCAGTTATGCCTAGCGATTTTAATGCATGATGCATCGCATAAAAGCTTGTTCAAAAATAAAAAAATAAATGACTTTGTCGGTGAGTGGCTATGCGCCCGTCCGATCTGGAATGATCTACAAAAATATCGCGTACATCATGTGCGTCATCATGCAAAAACGTCTACTCCAGATGACCCAGACCTTTCTTTAGTTTCTGGTTTTCCTGTAAGCAAGAAATCGCTTACTCGTAAATTCTTACGCGACTTAACGGGTATGACGGGATTAAAGTTTAGCTTTGGTCGGGTGTTAATGGATCTCGATTTAATGAAATGGACGGTTGCAAATGATCAAGTCTGGCTAGACCGAAGTAATAAAGACTTCGTTGACTATGCTAAAAGTCTTATAAAAAACAGTAGCGGAGCTATTGCAACCAATGTAGCTCTTTATGGGGTTTTAAAAGCTTTTGGTCAACAACGGTTTTATTGGTTATGGCCCCTAGCTTATTTAACACCGTTTCCATTATTTTTAAGAATTCGCTCCATGGCCGAACATGCAGGTATGCAAACGAGCAATACCGCTTTAACGAATACCCGTACAACACGTGCAGGTTGGATTGCTAGAAGCTTTGTGGCCCCTATACATGTCAATTACCACATGGAACATCATTTAATGGCTTCGGTGCCCTACTTCAAATTGCCGCGCATGCATCGTCTATTGAGAAATCGCGGCCATGTTCCAGCACCACCTAGCTATTTTGAAGTAATTGAATCACTCTCATCTAAGCCAGAACAATCTACTTAATTAACTCAAATGATAAATGAAAGGCCATAAATTTATGGCCTTTTAACTTAAATCATCCATCTTCTGTTGGGTTTGGAAATATTTAGGCGTGACGCCCATCCAGCGCTTAAATGCACGGGTAAAGTGAGAAGTCTCGGCATAACCTAGCATTAAAGCGACTTTTTCAATCGACATATTATTTTGAACTAAAAGTTTCTGGGCCTGCTCTTTTTTCAGTGAGTCTACTAAAAAGGTAAAACTAGTGTGATCAAGAGCTAAATAGCGTTGCAGAGTTCGCTCTGACATATTCATGATTTGAGCAACTTGCCCAACTTTCAATGCCTCAATCTCCCCATTCACAAGCAATTTTTCAGCAACTTGTTTGACTCGCCCTTTCCAGCCACTTTTTAATTTTAATTTCTCTATATCCCGCTTACATTGTGCATTTAACAACGGCGCTAGCATTGGGTCCGCCGTTAATACAGGCTGTGCTAAATACTCTTTTGGAAATATCCAACGATTACACTTTTGATTAAATAAACAAGTGACAGCCAGTTGATGACTTATTTGGGAAAAACCTATCGGTTCTGGAATTTGTAATTCAACTTTTCCTAAATGAGAAAGTCCTGTTAATTTTTTTGCAATTTGAACAAAACCGACTAACAAAAAAATGTTGGCATTTGAACTCAATTGAAATTGATTAACAGGCTGATGAATTGACCAACATGCATCATTATTTTCTTGTTTTAATTCTGGCTTAAAAACCTTACAACGTGAGCCAATGAACTGTTCAAGTATTTTCAGCGCTTCCCCTAAATTTGAAGAAACTATGGCAGCCATTCCGACTGAACCATAACAAGAGGCCGTCATGTTTAAAGCTAAATACCCAGCTAATGCTGGCTCTTTGCATAACTCAATCGCCCGTTCAATAAGCTCATTTAAGATGTTGAACTCAACATACCAATAAGGCTTTTTTAATTGGTCTAAAGCTATTCCACTTCCATCTAAAAGTTGCTCACCAGAGACACCCCATCGCTTAACAGTCTCGACTAATAAGTTAATATAAGTTCCGGGTAATTCTGGATTCATGAGCAACCCAATGAGCAAAATAAAATGGCGTGAAATGGTAAAAATTGTCAGTTCATGAACTATGCCATGCTTTTAAATTGATGCATAGTTATTCAAAACAAAATCCGCTGAATTGCACTAGACAGCACAATTTCTGAAAAGAATACAGGTCGCCTTATGAACATTCTGATTGTCCATGCTCATCCAGAATCACAGTCTTTTACTGCTGCTCTAAAAAGTACAGCTAAACAAACTTTAGAAAAATTGGGGCACACAGTAGAGGTTTCAGATTTATATGCGATAAAATTTAACCCTGTTGCGTCCAAAGAGGATTTCCTAGAGCTTAACCAACCTGATTATTTTAACTATGCCCTCGAACAAAGAAATGCCAGCAAAAATCAACTTCTAGCCCCAGATATTCAAGCAGAAATTGAAAAAGTAAAAAAAGCTGATTTAGTTATTTTTAATTTCCCACTTTATTGGACATCTGTTCCAGCAATTTTAAAGGGCTGGATTGATCGTGTGTTCGTCTCTGGCTTGTTTTATGGTGGTAAGCGGTTTTATAACCACGGCGGCATGGCAGGTAAAAAAGCAATGTTGTGCTTAACACTCGGTGGTAGAACACACATGTTTGGAGAGAACTCAATTCACGGCCCAATTGAAAATTATTTATCACCGATTCAACGTGGTACTTTGGCATATGCCGGTTTTGAAGTTTTACCACCATTCATTGCTTATCACGTACCTTATATTAGCCAAGAAGCACGAGAAACCCTTCTCGACGACTACGTAACCTACCTCACTCATCTAGACAAGCTTGAACCACTAAAATTTCCTAAGCTTGAGCAATTTGATGAAAAATTATATCCACTCTAATGCTGTGTTTGAGCTCTAAAAATTAAATAGCCGAATTTAGCTTATTATTTTCGGTTATTTTATTGCTCATAACTTTCAAATAGAAATCTAAATTCGTTCAAAAAATAGATCAAATGGTAAAAAAATTAAGGTAAACTTTTTTATAAAATGAAGAATATAAAAGTTAATCAATAATATACAGATGTAGAGAAACTAGACTTATCAACTAAAAATGACAACTACTACTCATTTCATAATCGATTAATTCATATTTTTACAAAAAAATCTTTGACCATTTTTCTTGGATTTGTGACAAAAATGTCACTAAAACAAACCTCTTCACTAATAGATTAAAAATATAAATATCAATCAATTAAAATAATTTACCAATGAAAATATTCCTTCATATTTCATTCATTATTGGCACTATTTGTATAAAAAGTGAGTACTCCTCAGTTCATATAACAGATTTACTCTTATTGTAATTATGCTATTTTTGTTACATGGAGTTATCAAAGCTTTTATAAGTTGTAATTAGAAGCTTTGAAGGCAACACAGTTTAAACGGTTTAACTCTGTTATTTTTAAAAAAATGTCTTGAAGTTCAAGGAAAGATTAAAATGAAATTAAAACATCTGAGCACTGCAATGATTTTAGCAACGCTGCCTGCAACTGGGGTTTTTGCAGCAGCATTGGATCGCTCTGGACAATCGATGTCTGCATTTTTGCAGCCTGGTAACTACTTTGAAGCTGGTATTTCTATCTTAGACCCAGATGTAGCGGGTAAAGAAGCAGGATCAAGTGCAACACGCCGCGATATTGGCGATATGGCTAATGATTATTACTTTCCAAGTGCGGCGTTAAAATTACAACTCAACGATAAATTCTCTTTCGGTCTACTCTATGACCAACCATTTGGTTCAGATTCAGAATATTCAGGCAACAACGTATTCGTTTCTCAACCAGGTACTGATACTGTTTTATCAGCAGCAGCTGTTGATGGAATCGTGACTAAAAAAGCAACAGAAGCGTTAGAGGCACAGGGTATACCTGTTAATGCCCAAACTTTGACTTTAGCAAAAGGACAAGTTTTAGCAAGTAAAGAGTTTCAAACGTTAGCTGGTGCTCTTGCTGCGGCAAACAACTATTTAGGGACTGGCGGAACTAAGGTTAAGGTTGATACACAAAACTTATCTTTTGTTTTGGGCTTCCAACCGACTCAAAACTTTAACTTCTATGCTGGTCCAGTATTACAAACAGTTAAAGGTAATGTAAGTTTACGAGGTCAAGCTTATAGCCTTTATAATGGTTATGATGCGAATATTAAAGAAACTACTGGTGTAGGTTGGTTAGCAGGTGCAGCTTATCAAATTCCAGAAATTGCGCTTAAAGCATCTTTAACTTATCGTTCTGAAATCGACCATAAAACTAATATTAATGAAGAATTATCTTTATTAAATTTCCCAGGTCTTACTTCTGTGCTCGCTGGTTTAGATGTTCCTGCATCTAAGCTCCAAGCTATTAATTCAGAAGGTAAAACTACTATTACAACGCCTCAATCTGTAAACCTTGATTTCCAAACTGGTATCATGGCAAATACAGTTGCGTTCGCTAATGTGCGCTGGGTGAACTGGAAAGACTTCTCTATCCAACCATATAAATTTGGTAAAGTTTCAGAAGCTGTAGGCAATCTTGTTGGGCGTCCGAACGGTTTTAACTTAGTTGAATACTCTGATGATCAATGGTCTGTTAATGCTGGTGTAGGCCGTAAACTTACCGACAAGTGGGCTGGTAACGTTTCTGTAGGTTGGGATTCTGGTGCGGGTAACCCTGTAACTACTTTAGGCCCAACTGAAGGTTATTGGAACGTAGGCTTAGGTCTTCAATACAGCCCTACTCCACAAACATTCCTTGCTGGCGGCGTAAAATATTTCTGGTTGGGTGATGCTAAAGCTCAAACTGGCGCACAAGCTGGTAGTGATCAATATGTTGCAGAGTTTTCTGACAATAATGCGATCGCTTATGGTTTAAAACTTGGTTATAAATTCTAAGTTTCAAAACTCATTCATATAAAAAAGGCGCTTTAAGCGCCTTTTTTATTATTTATCTCTTATGCTGGAATGCTACGCTTTGAAACTGAACGAATTGCTTCTTTTAATGCATCATATCCGTGGATAGCTGGAAACTGTGGGAACTCAGCAATCACATTTGCAGGCGCATCAAATAAGAAACCGTGATCAGCTTCTCCAAGCATCGTTGTATCATTATAAGAATCACCAGCTGCGATTACACGGAAATTTAAGCCATGTAGCGCCCTAACCGACTCACGTTTTTGATCTGGTTGACGCAATTTATAAGCTGTAATCATTCCTTCTTCATCTGTCTCTAATTTATGACAGAAAATTGTTGGCCATCCTAATTGCTTCATTAATGGATGTGCAAACTCATAGAACGTATCTGACAAGATCACAAGTTGGAAATGTGTGCTCACCCATTCAACAAATTCTTTTGCACCTGGTAATGGCCCCATCTCGGCAATAACTTCTTGAATGTCATTTAAGCCTAAACCGTGTTGTTTTAAGATATTAAGACGCTGAGTCATTAAAACATCATAATCCGGAATATCACGAGTTGTCGCCTCGAGTTCTTTAATCCCTGTTTTTTTAGCGAAATTGATCCAGATTTCAGGAACTAAAACCCCTTCAAGATCTAGGCATACGATTTCCATGAATGCTTCCAACGTTGGTTAAAAATTGCTGTATCATACCACTAAGATTTTCAGTTTTGCGTTGTTATTGATCAAATCAATTTTATTCATAAGGATCGAAATTAAAGTGCTAAGCACTTTATTCACTATCTATTAGAATATTTTTCATAACTCAATGCGCCCAAGCCTTTTGCCAGGAACACACATGACCGTTATTCCGACTATTGATATCGTAGATGCTCTTGCAGCCGAATATGCGACCAAAAGCCCGCGAGAAATTTTAGAGCTTGCTTTAAGCCAGCAAGGTGAAATCGCAATTTCTTTTTCGGGAGCAGAAGATGTTGTCTTAATTGATATTGCTTCACGTTTGGGTAAGCCGTTCCGTGTTTTTAGTCTCGACACTGGTCGACTGCATGCCGAAACTTATCAATTTATTGAGACTGTCCGTAAACACTACAATATCAATATCGAAATTTGTTTCCCTGAATCTGAAGCTGTTCAAAACATGGTAAACGAAAAAGGTTTATTCAGCTTTTTTACAGATGGACACCAAGAATGTTGTGGTATCCGAAAAGTTCAGCCTTTGCGTAAAAAACTTGCGACTTTAGATGGGTGGATTACAGGCCAACGTAAAGATCAAAGCCCTGGTACACGTACAGAAATTCCAGTAGTACAAGCTGATGCAGGTTTCTCTGGTTCAGGTAAGCAACTCATTAAATATAATCCTTTAGCAAACTGGACAAGTGCTGAAGTATGGAGCTACATCCGTATGATGGAGATTCCATATAACCCTCTTCACGAACGTGGTTTTGTTTCTATTGGCTGTGAACCATGTACACGTGCTGTATTACCGAACCAACATGAGCGTGAAGGACGCTGGTGGTGGGAAGAAGCGACTCAAAAAGAGTGTGGATTACATGCTGGCAATATGAAAAAGTAATTTGTTATCAAAAAACCACTGCTAAATCAGTGGTTTTTTTTATGTCATGTTCCGTACACAAAGTCATATTTTATCTACTCTAAACGCTATATACTTAATTTTACGGTTCTATAATTCTAATAAGAGCTCAGATAAGGGCTTCTTAGAAAAATGCATGAGGCACAATGATTTATGCGTCCATTACACCCAATTGATTTCATTTTTCTGTCACTTGAAAAAAGACAGCAACCCATGCATGTCGGTGGATTATTTTTATTTGAAATTCCTGAAAATGCACCTGAAACTTTTGTACATGATTTAGTTGAAGATATTAAACGCTCAAAAAGCATTCCTATTCCTCCGTTCAATAACCGTTTAAACGGCTTATTTTGGGATGAAGATGAAGAGTTCGATATCGATCATCACTTTCGCCACATTGCTCTACCTCATCCTGGCCGTATTCGTGAACTTCTGGTTTATATTTCACAGCAACATAGTTCGTTAATTGATCGTGCTAAGCCTCTTTGGACTTGTGACATTATTGAAGGAATCGAAGGCAATCGCTTTGCCATGTATTTTAAAATCCATCATGCAATGGTCGACGGCGTTGCGGGTATGCGTTTGATTGAGAAATCACTTTCAAAGACACCAGAAGAAAAACACGTTGTTCCTTTATGGTGTGTTGAGAGCAAAAGAACTAAACGACTAAAAGTACCAACACCAAGCACAAGTAAAATTAAGAGTATTTTAGGCGGCATTAAGTCTCAACTCGATATAGCTCCTAAAGTCATGCAAGAGCTATCTCAGACTATATTTAAAGAAATGGGCAAAAATCCTGATTATGTTTCTACTTTTCAGGCGCCAGTGTCGATTTTGAACCAAAGAGTAAGTGCTTCACGTCGCTTTGCGGCCCAATCCTTTGAATTGAGCCGCCTTAGAAAGATTTCAAAAGTATTAGGCGTGACAATTAACGATGTTGTACTCGCAGTATGCTCTGGTGCTTTACGTGAATATTTGATTAGTCAAAATAGCTTACCTAAAAAGCCACTGATTGCCATGGTTCCTGCTTCATTACGCACTGATGATTCTGATATGAGTAACCGGATTACCATGATTCTGGCAAATTTAGGAACTCATAAAGACCAACCGTTAGAACGTCTAGAAATCATTCGTCGCAGCATGCAAAATTCAAAGCAACGCTTTAGCCGTATGACTGCGAATGAAATTTTAAACTATAGCGCGGTTGTTTATGGTCCGGCAGGATTAAACATCATGTCAGGAATGCTTCCTAAGCGTCAGGCGTTCAATTTAGTCATTTCCAATGTACCAGGACCACGTGAGCCGCTTTATTGGAATGGCGCGAAATTAGATGCTCTCTACCCTGCTTCAATTGTCATGGATGGACAAGCTTTAAATATTACCATGACAAGTTATTTAGATAAGCTTGAAGTTGGATTAACAGCTTGTCGAAATGCTTTGCCAAAAATGCAAAACCTTTTGACTCACTTAGAAGATGAGATTCAACGTTTTGAAGAAATTATTGCAGAGAAGCAGCTGAAACATCATTCAGCAAGTTAGAAAATTAAGGGGCTTTGAATTGGCCCCTTATTTTTTGATTGTGCGGCACTGGTTAAGCAACTGATGACATACTGAACGAATCATTGCAGTTGTGATCGGTACTTCTTTACCTTGGTCATTCAACATATAGCAGCTATTTACTGGCGTGCTTTCTAAAACATGTTTAAGACCGTTGCTAATTAAGTTTTCACTTACATTCATGGGTTATACCTCTTATTGTTTGCTAAGACGTTAAATAGGGAGAACGTCTACGGCTACTGTATGTAAGTAGTATTTAAAATTCATGAATGAAAGTAAAATTTCAGTTGTAACAAGGATTAAGCGATATCTTGTTACAACTTTAACTTAAAATGATATCGTATTGCTCTTGCGTATATAAATTTTCGACCTGAAATTTAATGACACGGTTGATGAAATGCTCTAAATCTGCCACTGCTGGCGCTTCTGCTGTTAATAATCGGTCAATCACAGAAGGATGAGCAACAACAGTAAAGCCACTCGTTGACTCAAATGCACGGGTATATCGTAATATCTCACGAAATATTTCGTAACACACTGTCTCTGCTGTTTTGACAAAACCACGTCCTTGACAGGTTGGACATGACTCACACAGCAAATGTTCTAACGATTCACGTGTGCGTTTACGCGTCATTTCAACCAACCCAAGTTCTGACACTTGAGTAATTTTGGTCTTAGCGTGATCACGCTCAAGCATTTTTTCAAACTGACGCATCACCTCTTCACGGTGAATTGCCTCTTGCATGTCAATAAAATCAATAATGAGAATACCACCCAAATTACGCAGTCTAAGTTGACGCGCGATAACTTGAGTCGCTTCCATATTGGTTTTAAAAACGGTGTCCTCAAGACTACGACCACCGACATATGAACCCGTATTAACATCAATCGTTGTCATGGCTTCAGTCTGATCGATCATCAGATAGCCGCCTGACTTCAAAGCTACGCGGGTTTGTAAGGCTTTTTGAATATCTTCTTCGACATTATAAAGATCAAATAGTGGTCGCTCGCCCGGATAATGAATGAGTCGACTCTGCATATTCGGGACAAATTCTTCAACAAACTCAAGAAGCTTGGCGTGAATCTCTCTCGAATCGACATAAATCTTTGCAGTTTCGTCGCTAGCCAAATCTCGAATAATACGTTGAGGTAATGGAAGCTCTTCAAAAATTAAGGAAGGGACAGCAACATCAATTTGTTTTCGTTGAATGTATTCCCATAATTTACTCAGATAGCACATATCCTGTGCAATTTCTGCCTCATCTACACCTTCAGCAGCTGTACGTACAATCACGCTACCCGGCAAATTATGTTCAGATTGAATACCTTCGATAATATTACGTAGTCGCTCTCGCTCTTCTTCAGACTCAATACGCTGAGATACACCAATATGATTTCCATATGGCATGAGAACCAGATAACGAGAAGGGATTGAAAGGTCAGTACTCAGACGCGCACCTTTTGTTCCCAACATATCTTTCATTACTTGGACAGTAAGCGTTTGCCCGGGATGTAAGAGTTCAAAAACATTTGGGGTAGGCTGTGAACGAGGCCAAACCATATCATTGATATGTAAAAAGGCTGTTCGAGACAAACCAATATCAACAAAGGCGGCTTGCATGCCTGGAAGTACCCGCACGACTTTACCTTTGTAAATATTGCCAACTAGACCACGTTTGACTGTACGTTCAACATACAGCTCATTAACAGTTCCATTTTCGATTAATGCCACCCGACACTCCATAGGCGTGACATTAATAAGTAATTCTTCTGACATACATAAACTCAAAGCATTATAAAATTTTTATTAAAGAGTCAGAGAAGCTGTTAACTTTAACTTTGCCTAGTGTTCATCGACAATGCTATTCAATTAAGAATGATAACAACCTCTTATGTCTTTACTCTTTTTAATAACTGTGCAAATTCGTATAAAGGAAGTCCTACCACATTACTATAACTTCCTTGAATTTGGGGAATATATTGAGAAGCAATCCCTTGAATTGCATATCCACCGGCCTTCCCCACAGGCTCACCTGTAGCCCAATAATCTTCCATATCTTGCGTAGTCAGAGGCTGAAACTCAACTTGAGTTTGCACCACCTGACTTAACATTTTTTGTTGCGTAGCAATACATAATCCAGAAAACACATCATGCCAACGTCCAGATAACTGTTTCCAGATTTCAAAGGCATGATTTTTAGATTCTGGCTTACCAATAATTTGGCCATCAAGCCCAAGACTTGTATCGGCGGCAATAACGATTGCGTCTGGAAAAAGTTTCAATACAGTTTGTGCTTTTTCTCTAGCCAACCGTTCAACATAATGGTGAACCAGCTCATTTTCATGAACAGACTCATCAATATCCGGACTATAGATTTCAAAATCTAAGCTCAGTTGCTGCAATAGCTCCTTCCGACGAGGAGAGCTAGATGCTAAAACTATATGCGCCATTTTGCCAAACAATAATAGACGATTGGCCAAGTGATGATACTTGTCATCAATGGTTGCCAATGTCTAGCAATCGAAAAATGAATTCCACCCATGGTCTGCGTTACCCACATAAACGCTAAATGAGCAATAATGACCAGAGTTGCAATTGTCCATAAATTACCAAAGGTTAAAATACGGCGCTCACGAATTAAAAAACGGGTAAGAAAAGTCACAATTACAAAACTTAAAGCATTGAGGCCTAAAGGTGCATCGAGTAAAAGGTCTGTAAAAATTCCCATTCCAAATGCAAACCAGACCCCACACCATGTTGGCTGACATACCACCCAAAATAGCATAATCATTAACATGAATAATGGGCGCCAGCCTGAAATATCGTAGGATAGCGGGTAAACCATGAGCACGGAGCCGACAATTACAGAGAGGATAATTCCCCATAATGGATCGTTTCGTTTTTCTCGTTTCAATTTAGCGATCGGCATATGGTTGCTCCTTCGCTAAAGAATCAGAGAAAAGTACGACTACATGATGCCCTGTTGCTAATTGTGCGGCTGGTGTAACATCAATTTCTGCAAACTCGCCCGAATTATGACGTCTTATTTTGGCAACTGTACCCACTGCGTACCCTGCTGGGAAATGTTCACCCAAACCTGAGCTAAACACTTTATCACCCACTTGAATATTCGCACTTGTCGGGACATATTCCATTTTCAAACGACCCAAATCACCAGTACCAGAAACAATCGCCCGCATTCCAGTGCGTTCAAGACGTACTGAAAGTGAATGTTCTTTATCTGATAACAACATTACACGTGAGCTATGAGGATATACATTAATGATCTGTCCCATAATTCCTTTATCATCCAGAACCGTTTGACCGACCTTAAGATGGTCCATAGAGCCACGGTTAACAATGATGATATGACGCAATGGGTCTGCATCTGTCCCAATTACTTCGGCGATCTCCATACGTCCATCAATAATTAATGGAGTATCAAGAAGACCTCGCAAACGGGTGTTTTCAGCTGACAGTTCAGAAAGCTTCTGTAAACGAACCTGAGCTTGTAAAAGCTCAGCCTGCATCGCAGTATTTTCACGACGCAGTTGTGCTTCAGATTTTGTTTGTTGATTCAGCCATTCTCTCGACAGTACTGGATAACTGGCCAATGCATAAATTGGGTTATATGCAGCGTACAAGACATCCCTTGCTGGCTGAATTACATACGGCATGCGCCAATCAAAAAACAGCACAACCAAACATGTAATGACCGCAATAATGAACGAGCGGAAAGATGGCGGCTGTCTTGAAAAAATATTCGGTTGCACCGCCTAATCCTTAAACTTAACCAACAAAAAGCATGTCATGGTTCGGGTTGTCGAAGAATTCCAATACCTTACCACCACCACGGGTCACGCAAGTAAGAGGATCTTCAGCTACCACAACTGGTAAACCAGTTTCTTGAGCTAATAATTTATCGAGGTTACGAAGTAATGCACCACCACCTGTCAACACAATACCGCGCTCGGCAATATCAGAAGAAAGTTCTGGAGGAGTTTGCTCAAGTGCAGATTTTACTGCGCTTACAATATTTTGTAATGGATCAGAGATTGCTTGAGTAATTTCGTCAGAAGTTACAGTAATTGCGCGAGGCACACCTTCTGCAAGGTTACGGCCACGTACTTCAATTTCTAATGTTGTGCCATCAGAAACAGCCATACCTACTTCTTTTTTAATAATTTCAGCAGTGGTTTCACCAATTACACAACCGTGAGCTTTACGAACATAATTGATGATTTGCTCATCAAAAACATCGCCACCGATGCGTAAAGAGTCAGCATAGACACAACCTTGCAATGAAATAATTGCAATTTCAGTTGTACCACCACCAACATCCACAACCATAGAACCACATGCTTGTTCAACTGGCATACCTGCGCCAATTGCAGCAGCCATAGGTTCTTCAATGAGACGAACATCACGGGCACCAGCATTAAATACTGCTTCGCGAATCGCACGACGCTCGACCAAAGTTGATTTACATGGTACACATACAACTACACGAGGTGCAGGTGGGAACAAACGTTTTTCGTGAACTTTACCAATAAACTGATTCAACATGGTTTCAGTCACTTCAAAATCCGCAATTACACCGTCTTTCATTGGACGAATTGCAGAAATATTCGCAGGCGTACGGCCCAGCATTTGCTTAGCATCTAGACCTACAGCAGCAACAATTTTTTGTGAACCACTGTGACGAATTGCCACAACTGTTGGTTCATTTAATATAATGCCGCGGCCTGGTGCATAAATAAGTGTATTTGCTGTACCTAAATCAATGGCTAGATCCGGCGAAAACAAGCCAATTAGTCGTTTTAGAATCACGGTTCGTTCTCAGTTAAACTTTCATGTGGATGCAAGGTGGCAACTTTAAACTAAATGTGATGATTTGAACAAGTCAATCGCTTATTATAACGCACGATATTTTGAAAATTTTTAATACTGATTAGGTGATGTTATGTCTACATCGGATGCACAGCATTCAGCAGATTTAAATGCACAAACAGTTTCAGCAATCGCCAATCTTGCTCGATTGTCGCTCAATGATACGCAATCTGCTGAATATGCTCAAAGTCTAAATAAAATTTTAGGCATGATGGAAACCTTAAAAGGCATTGATACGGAAGGCGTAGAACCTTTGAAAAGTCCTTTTGACAATCCTCAACCTTTACGTGCTGATGTGGTAACGGAAAGCAATCATCGAGATGAATACCAAGCAGTTGCACCTGCAACTCAAGATGGTTTGTATCTTGTTCCTCGCGTGATTGAATAACTTTTACTCAATTAACCCATCTTCCCTATTTTGAATGTAAAGAAATTTTACTCATGACTGATTTACATCGCTTATCAATTCGTGAACTTGCTGAGGGCTTAAGCCAAGCGAAGTTTTCATCTCGCGAACTGACTGAACATTATTTGCAACGTATTGCTAAAATTGACCCATTGGTAAAAAGCTATGTGACGGTTACACCTGAGCAAGCGCTTTTAGAAGCTGACGCTGCCGATGCTGCTTTAAAAGCAGGTAATGCAACTGCTCTAACGGGTATTCCTCTGGCACACAAAGATATTTTTTGTACCAAAGGCATTAAAACAACTGCTGGTTCAAAAATACTAGACAACTTCATCTCTCCTTACGATGCAACTGTTGTTGAAAAAACTAAAGCAGCTGGTCTGGTCACTTTAGGTAAAGTGAACATGGACGAGTTTGCGATGGGTTCAACTTCAGAAAGCTCATATGTTGGGGCAACGAGCAACCCATGGGCGCTTGACCACGTTCCTGGTGGTTCATCAGGTGGTTCTGCTGCGGCTGTAGCGGCTGATTTAGCGCCTTTCGCTACGGGTACAGATACAGGTGGTTCAATTCGCCAACCTGCTTCTTTCTGTGGCTTAACAGGCCTAAAACCAACCTATGGTCGTGTATCTCGCTTCGGTATCATTGCTTATGCATCATCTTTAGACCAAGCGGGTCCAATGGCACGCTCTGCTGAAGACTGTGCTTACCTCATGAATGTAATTGCAGGCCATGATGCAAAAGACTCGACTTCGGTTAAAAAAGAAGTTGATGACTACGTTGCGAACTTAAATGGCACATCTGTAAAAGGCTTACGTATTGGTATTCCTAAACAGTACTTTAACGTTGCAGGCTTAGATGCAGACGTAAAAGCTCGTGTTGAAGAATCTTTGAAAAAGCTTGAAGAAATGGGTGCTACGCTTGTTGAGATCGATCTCAACATGACTGAAGCCTATGTACCAACGTATTACCTCATCGCGCCAGCAGAAGCATCATCTAACTTGTCTCGTTACGATGGCGTTCGTTACGGCTACCGCTGTGAAAACCCAGCAGACTTGATGGATCTTTACAAGCGTTCACGTTCAGAAGGTTTTGGTCCAGAAGTTCAACGCCGTATCTTAATTGGTACCTATGCACTCTCTGCGGGTTATTACGATGCTTACTATGTGAAAGCTCAAAAAGTACGTCGTTTAATTCAACAAGACTTCTTAAAAGCCTTTGAAAATGTAGACGTGATTGCTGCTCCTTCTGCACCAACAACTGCTTATAAAATTAGTGCGAACTTAAGTCCAACTGAAATGTATTTAGGCGATATCTATACACTTGCAGTGAACTTAGCAGGCTTACCAGCGATTAATGCTCCTGTTGGTTTTGATAAAGACAGCTTACCTGTAGGCTTACAATTAATTGGTAACTACTGGTCAGAATCACAATTGTTGTCGATTGTTCATCAATACCAACAAAATACCGATTTCCATACTCAACGTGCGGCAATTGCTGAGGAGAATGCATAATGGCTGAAGCTCAAAAGTTGAAATTGATTGACGGTTGGGAAGTCGTTATTGGTATCGAGATTCACACTCAGCTTGCAACCAATTCTAAAATTTTCTCAGGTTCATCGACTGAATTTGGTCAAGACCCAAATACACAAGCGAGCCTTGTAGACTTGGCTATGCCGGGTGTACTCCCTGTTTTAAATGAAAAAGTAGTTGATCTTGCCATCCGCTTTGGTTTGGGTATCGATGCATACATCGACCAAGCATCTGTGTTTGCACGTAAAAACTACTTCTACCCTGACTCGCCAAAAGGCTATCAAATTAGCCAAATGGATAATCCAATTGTTGGCTTGGGTCATATCGACATTCAGCTTGAAGATGGCACAACAAAACGCATTGGCGTAACTCGTGCTCACCTTGAAGAAGATGCGGGTAAATCGATTCATGACCAATTTGAAGGCATGTCTGGCATTGACTTAAACCGTGCTGGCACACCTTTACTTGAAATCGTTTCTGAACCTGACATGCGTTCAGTTGAAGAAGCAGTGGCATATATCAAATCAATCCACACACTTGTGCGTTGGTTAGGTATTTCCGACGGTAACATGGCTGAAGGTTCATTCCGTGCAGACTGTAACGTGTCTTTACGTCGTCCGGGACAACCATTTGGTACGCGCTGTGAGCTGAAAAACCTCAACTCATTCCGTTTCATTGAACAAGCGATCAATGTTGAAATTGAACGCCAAATGGAAATTTTGGAATACGGTGGAAGCATCGACCAAGAAACTCGTTTGTTCGATCCAAACAAAATGGAAACGCGTTCAATGCGTTCTAAAGAAGAAGCGAACGATTACCGCTACTTCCCAGATCCAGACTTGTTACCTGTGATTATTGCAGATGAGCAAATTGAAGCTGCTCGCGCTGCACTTCCAGAGTTACCTGCTGCACGTCGTGCACGCTTTATCGCAGACTTTGGTGTAACTGAATACGATGCACATGTACTTACGCTCTCACGCGAAATGGCAGACTTCTTTGAAGCTGTTGTAGCTGCTGCTGGCGGTGCGAAGCAAGGTAAAGTATCGGCAAACTGGGTAATGGGTGAATTCTCTGGTGCTTTAAACAAAGCAGGCTTAGATTTGGCTGACTCACCTGTTTCAGCTGAACAGCTTGGCGGCATGATTGCTCGTATTGTTGATAACACCATTAGCGGTAAGATTGCAAAACAAGTCTTTGGCTTTATGTGGGAATCGGAAGGTAAATCTGCCGATGACATTATTGCGGAAAAAGGCTTAAAGCAAGAAACTGACACAGGTGCAATTGAAGCAATCATTAAAGAAGTACTTGCAGCCAATGAAAAAATGGTTGAAGAGTACAAGTCTGGTAAAGAAAAAGCCTTTAACGGTCTTGTTGGTCAAGTCATGAAAGCTTCTAAGGGTAAAGCTAACCCTGCTCAAGTAAATGAGTTAATGAAAAAATTAATTGGTTGAAGCTGATTAATTTTGAAAAAACCCGCTGTGAGGCGGGTTTTTTTTAATAACTTAATACTTTTTCAAATTTTTCAAAATGCAATCTTATTTGTTCAAAATCATGCATTTCAACATCTTTAGCATGAGCATCAGCTCTTAATTTATTTATATCTTCCATCATAAATATGAAACGAGGTTTTTCAATAGGATCTAATATATTAGAAAAGCATGCCCATTCTCTAGTAACTATATTCATAATTTCTATAAAAAAAAGTGGAGATTTCGTAGGATGAAGAATAGTTTCTAGACTATTCATATTGAGTGCTAATCTTCTTTTTTCTGGCAGTGCAGACAAAACCTTTTCTATCGCTTTATTACCATGAAATATTTTTAGAACACTTTTACATGTCTCTCTCAGCTTTTTTTCCAATCTATTACGTCTTAAAGAGATTTCTTGTTGCTTATCCTCATCCGTTAAGTTTATTTTTTTAAATTTATTTTTTTCTTTAAGATACTGATCTAATGATTCTAAATTTAAAATATATTCTCCAAATTGAGTTCTTTCAATTAGACCAAATTTAATTAAATGATCTACATATGATGGTACCTCTTTAGCATAATAATCAAAAGTTTCCTTATCATCCAAAGCCAAATGTATCAAAAGTTCGTATTCTTCAGGATACCATGTACCCAGAACATTAAGCATCATATCGAAATATTCGTATAAGGTACTTCTATAATTAGCAATAGCCTGATTATAAGATACTCTATCAATAGTTATAGGCCTTTTGGTCGTTAAATTCTTATGAATAAAACTACATAATTGACGTATCAAAAATGGATGTCCCCCGCAATCATTTTTTAATTTTACACAAATTTCTTTATCAAAATATAACCCCATCAGATTACCTAAAGTGTTTACCATCTCTTCAACTTGCTCAAAATTAAAACATGGTAAATAATGGATAGATACAGAAGCATAAATTGGGTTATCGTGTTCAAAAAACTGTGACTGCTCTACACTATTTGGGTTAGTTCCAACAAGCATATATGTATATAAGTAATTATGCTCCTGATAGACGGATCTTAACGTTTGCCAAAATAAAATAAAATCATTGCCATTTTTCCAATGATCTGATGACGAGGTATTAGGAGTAATTCTCTCTATTTCATCAAAAACTATCAGTACCTTTTCATGTTTTGTTGAATTATATATCTTTAACAAATCCTCCGTAAATTGACTAGCACCTTTAAGTTCACTATACAGATCCCCTTCAATTCTTATATTAGATTTCTTTATATCTTTATAATCCAATATTATTTTTAGTAATAATTGATACCATCTTAAACCATGTATAGAAGGGCTTTCACAATCTAAAGAAATATATTTCTTATTTTCTAAATCTAATTTTCGTTGCACAGCATAAACTACTGACGTTTTGCCGCTTTTCCTTAACCCAAATATACTAGTATGCTCTGATGAATTATGTTTTTGAATCAGTTCAGTTACAAGTTGAGAACGACCAAAGAATTGAATATCTTTCTTTAATGGTGAGTTAAAAGAAAATAAATCTTTTGAATAAAATAGACGTCTTAATTTATCGAGATATAATCCATCTCCAGTAGAATTATAAATTTCTTCATAGGAAAATGGAATAATTATTTTTTTATCAGGGTCATTCCCATATAATCTTTTTACTTTCTCTTCTACTTCATTATCTTTACTAATAAGAATAACACAGATATTTTCCAATCTTGACCGAGTACTTAATTGTTCTGTTATATAATTAACAGCATCCAATGTCCTTGGTTCAAACTTATCATAACTACTAAACACACATACAATTTCTTTATCGAGACTAAATTGCTCCGTAAAAAAACTAGTTGGCTTAATTAAGAAATAATCATAAACAGAATTTGAAATTTTGATTTTATCTCCACTCGAAGTTAGATACCAATATTCTTTCATTTTATTAAGGATACTTTTTTCAGCCGCTTTGAATCTAGCTAAATTAAACTTCGTATGCATCCCTGCTGAAATTAATCCCTCTTTCATACAACCCCACATTAAAGAAATAAAACAGAAGTTAATATTTAAAATACAAAAAGTCTATAAATTATTTGGGTAAAAAGTTAATTTTATACTAAAATATAATATTTTCTACCATTGTAGTATTCTAAATTCACTAAATAATTTTTAAATTCTTTATTACATTTATCTAAAAAGCTTTAAAAAAGTAAAAACTATTCTCCTTTTAAGGCTCCCAATTTCTGTTGTTAAAAATGTTATCATCAATTTATTTAAGTCGATATATTGCAATATTCCCCTGCAACTGCTGTTTAACTGCGGGATCTTTAACAATATCTTTACCGACACCTTGACCTAACTGCTGGAAAGCCTCTCCAACCGCCTTAACACCTTCAGCCTGAATCACATCTTTAGACAAAATTAATTTTTGATTTTATTAGCTAAATAAAGCTTTTTTATATCACCTATGAATTACCCTTCGACTAAAGAATGCGCTTTTTTCTAAAGAATTACTCAGTGACTGTGCTAATTTAAATTAAGAATTTAGATAACTAATATTTTAAAAGAGAGATAAATCATGTCTAAAAAGATTTTAATGGTAGTCGGTGACTATGCAGAAGACTATGAAACTATGGTTCCTTTTCAGTTCTTAACTGGTTTAGGTTATACAGTGCATGCTGTTTGCCCAAATAAAAAGAACGGCGACCATATTGCTACTGCTATTCATGATTTTGAAGGTGAACAAACTTATAGCGAAAAACGTGGCCACAACTTCGCCATTAACTATGATTTTGATGCCGTTAATACCGAAGAATATGTAGGTCTAGTTATTCCGGGTGGTCGAGCACCAGAGTATTTGCGCATGAATGACCGTGTTGTCGAAATTGTGCGTGAGTTTGATCGAGTGAAAAAACCAATTGCAGCCGTATGCCATGGAGCTCAGTTACTCGCTGCGGCAGATGTATTACAAGGTCGCCTCTGTTCAGCTTATCCAGCATGTGCTGCCGAAGTAAAATTGGCAGGTGGACAATACGCAGATATTGCTGTGACTGAAGCAGTTACAGATGGTCACTTGGTAACTGCGCCTGCTTGGCCGGCACATCCAGCTTGGTTAGCACAATTCGTGAAAGTTTTAGGGGCTACGATTACGATCTAAATAGACCTCTTCATCCTAACTAAAATAAAGCCTGCTGATTAAATAGCAGGCTTTATTACTAAAATAGAAAAAAAGATTTTTTATCTTGTGATTCCCAACTTATTCCAAATTTCTGGTGTTAAAAACGTTGTCACTAATTTATTTAAGTCGATATAGCGTAATGTGCCCTGCAACTGCTGTTTAACCGCGGGGTCTTTAACAATATCTTCGCCAGCACTTTGGCCTAACTGCTGGAAAGCCTCCCCAACTGCCTTCACACCTTCAGCCTGAATCCCAGCTTTAGTTTGGGTAGAACATTGCTCCACAATCACACGTTGTAAAACCTGCGCCAGTTTCTGATCTAACTGATCCTTTTGCTCAGGCGTTACATTACTAAATGCTTTTAAATCAGGATGGGCAGCTAAAGCCGTAAATGTCCATTGAAGCACCGTGGTCTTGTCTGAAGCCGTTGTAGCCTTAACTAAACAGTCACTTAACTGATCAACTGTTGGACCTGCCATCGCAATTTGTGTTGTACCCAGTACAGCAACTGCCATACAAACTGAACGGCTCAAATGTGAAAACTTACGGCGAGCAATCGCATAAATTTGACGTGACATGGGTCTAGCTCCAATAAACAATCTGTTCTTTGTATCACAGAGCTAGTGGTGTTACCTGTTATGACTCTGTAAATCATCTATTTCTTCAAATTTAACAATTACTTTAATATTAGCCCATTCCCGCATAATTCCATGCTTCTGGAATATTGGGCTGTTCTGGTGCTTTATTTAAATCAATATTTAAGTTTCTACTGCCCTGATATGATTTCTCACCTGAATCTGAGGCAGGTGATACGCTTAAACTATAACGATAGCGGAATTGCCACAACATAGGTTTAATCGGACGAATATCCAAACTTAAAGAATCTTCATCATGGCATTTGCCTTGAGAACTTTCATAATCTTGCTCAGAAAAACATGCCCGAATCATCCGATTAAAACTAAAGGGATAATTTTTAATAAAGGAACGCTCATTACCTGATTCTTGTAACTCATAAAAGCTAGCCCGTTCAATTCCTGCCCCACCACCTGAATACATTTCAGAAAACTGATCAATTATTGCAATTGCATAACGCTGTTGAGTGAGTGGAAAAAGCTTAGGAAATATATATTGTTTATGAAAGCCATCTTCGCTTCCTGTTGTCAAAATATTCCACTTCCTGACTAATTTAAAACCTGTAGATGTAGCTTTAAACTGTGCGATATCATTACGGCTCGATAATATCCATAAATTTTGGTCTGGAGTTTTTAGACTACGCCATTGCGCACCTTGCTGGCATAAATCTTTTATTTGTTCACACAATTGACTTTGCTCTGTTGAACTCAATTGTCCTTTCTTAAATTCCAAAATTTGTAATGGCGCAGCAAAAACGGATATAGCCGAACAACTTAATACAGCTGCTAAAGCAACCATTTTTAAATTAATTTTATAATTCAAAATCTTATTTCCTTAGACTATTCTTATATATTCAATGCATTATTTTACAATAGCTTCAATTCGATCAAGCTCCCACACCCCACCTGCTGCCAAGCCTTTGCACATCCCTGTCCACATATCCTTAGTATGTACAAAACTCTTGCCATCCCAGACCCATTCTTCACTTGCCCAACAATCGCCTATGCCTCTCCCTTTTTGAGCACTACTAATAATACCGCTATCGAAATCTGAAGCAGACTCGGTCACAAACATTGCCTTACCATTTAAAGACTCATCTAGCACCCAAGCCCCATACCCTTCGTTATAGGCCCCTCTCCAACACAACGTAGTCGCCAAAACTTTCTTATTGGTTAGTTTATATAGCTCAATTTTTTGTGGTTCAGCTCCATCACTATTACCACCATAAATTCCTTCACAAAAGTCTTCTTTAGGATTCGGATTAGCTGCGATCAAGCTACGGTGTATTGCTTGATACTGCTTGCTTTTCGGTTGTAGCGTTAAATAAGGTTTAGCTGTAGTTTTAATATGTTTAACAACCAGTTTTGGCTCAGGCATCAGCACTTGATTTTCATTGGCACTGCCCTTTTTAACCAAAGCACCAACAGTCCCAATACGCTTCTGAAAATCATCCATTTTTAATAGCACAGCGGTCATTCCTGCATCGGAAATTTTCCATTCATGCTGCGCATTTTTAAATACAATTTTAGTTTTCTGTTTAGACTGCTGTAGTACAGCGTTGACTTGTGAATTATTCAATTTCCCCATCAATGGCAAATCGGTACCGTCTATAGTTACAGCGCCTAAATCTTTGCCATTTACATAAAAATGAATATTTTTAAGCTGATTGGCTGGCAAACTTTGCTCATAGTCTGATAAAGCAAATTCAGCTTGTACAGGTTGTTTTGGCCCTGCTTTACGCACCAATAAAAGCGATGCTGGATTATCACCATTGTCTTCATTTTGATAGCCTGCGGCTTTACATGTACCCGTATTGCTACAAGAGATTTCCCATTCTTGGTGTGAAAATGAAATACCTTTTATGTCTTGAGCAAAACCATAAGAACTGATGACTGATAAACAGCACATTGAAAGGATTTTTTTCATTTTTTCATGTCTCTGCTGGTCTGTTTTATTATGAAGTTAAAAACAGTTTTAAATTTTGAATTACCTTATAGTTTAAAAGAATATGTTAGATTTATATAAGATTTAAATTGATTACTTTCTAAAAATGAAAAAATTAAATTTTCTATTATGCACAGCATTGATCAGTCTAACTTCAACTGCTTATGCAGAAGTAAAAAGCTTTACTCCCCATTTTCCAAAGTTTTATAGCTCTGCTGCAACCCGCAAAGCAGATAATCAATTCTACGCTCTAGGAGAGGCAAAGTTTTTAAACGGCGTTACAGTCCCGTTTTATGGTGTTACAGCACAAAGCCCAACAGAGAATGGTTTACTTAAAGACTTTGAAACCTGTGCGCCTAAAAGCTGCCATTTTAATTTTAAACTCGATGCTCAGCATGCAAAACAACTCAAGCTTCTTGCATTACCTGAAACAGGTTTAGTACTCGTTCCAAGAAATTGGCAAGATGGGCAAGCAAATGCGGGTGCTAACGGGACTGGTTTTGCTCTAATAATGAGTACAGATCAAAAACAAGCCATAGAACTCTATGATTCTTCATTTTGTGTTGGCTGTGGACTACCAAATGCAACTCTTTATTTTCCTGAGCTGTTAAAAGAAAGTCTTGAAAATGAATTCGGTGGTTATAAAGACCCTAAAAAACTCATCAATATTGTTCATCCTTCTAAGAAAGTGGCTTTTTTTAGTTATCAAATTCCACAAGTGAACAATAAAACGCATGGTATTGCTAAATATGATGATGAAGACACTTTTAACTATAAAGAAATTCAAGTCACCTTAGATAAATCACAACAGTCATTGGTTGGTCCTATCCTTAATTTTTACAACTCAACTCATTAAATTTTTACACCTATAAAAAAACCCGCTTTCGCGGGTTTTCATTTATTTATGTAGTATCGACTCAAAAGCTTTTAAACGCTTATAAATCGAAAGTAATTCAATAATTGTTTTCCATGAACTAATTAAATATTGGAAGGATTCACGAACCTTATCGAATACACCGCCAATTTGGTTAATCAAACCTAACGTCATCTTCCCACTTGCAATTGCAGGGAATAAAACGACTAGACTATATAAAATGTCTAACTGCTTATACCAAGTTGCTACCAAGTTAAAGTAAGCATAATGGAAATAGAGTCGGAAGTAGTTTTTACGGACTTTACTAAATAACTCACGTAACGTAGCCGGTTTTGCGCGGTCTGCATGGTCTTCACCATAGACCAATTCTTTACGATAAGCTGCTTCTACTTTTTGATTATTAAATTGTAGTCCCGGTAATTTAATACCAACGACCATTAAAAGAATCGTACCAAAAGCCGCCCATACAATTGCGGCCCATACTAGAGAATGTTCTAGTTCACCAACAATTGGTAAAACGGGAACATGTTTAGACAGTTGAAATAAAATAGGTAAAAAGGCAATTAAAATCATGACTGCTTTTACCAGTTCAACACCTAAGTCTTCCATAATAGTTGCAAAGCGCATGGTGTCTTCTTGCACACGCTGCGAAGCACCTTCAATATGGCGCAGTTGTTCCCAATGTTCTGTGTAGTATTCATTCATTGCTGTACGCCAACGGAATACATAATGGCTTGTGAAAAAAGCATTAATTACAGCAAGAGTCACAGCAACCATAGCAATATAAAGAAAGACCATAGTCTCACTATATAGTGCCGAGAGGTCCCCACCTCCACTCGAAAGCATTTTTTGAATTAAATCCCAAAATGGTACGTACCATGCATTAATCGCAACACTGACCTGAACACCAAACCAGATGTTAAATAAAATAAATGCAGAGCCCCATATAGACCAACGCTGCCATGGATTATTAGAAATTGTCTTCCAAAAGCCAGCAAAAAGTGCAGTAGAGACTAAAAACCAGAGATAAAACCATAAGAAAGTTGGAGACCAAAAACGACTCACACCCACAGGGAGTTGTGCATCATGATAGCCCTTAGCAAACCCGATAAAAGTTCCCCACGTGTTTCCACCTGAGTACCAGAGCACCATATTGAGTGCGATCCAAACAACCACAGATATAAAAAAATACCGCGGTGATGGAAAGAATGATTTGAACATTGAGCGTGGATATCCTTATATTTCTTCAAATTTACAATGGAAGGAATACTAAAACCTAAACCTTAAAATTGTGAAGGGCAAAGTTTAGAGAATTGTCAATTTTTCCCGTTTCACTGAAGGATTTGATCGTTTTTTTGTAAATTCATCCCTTTTTGGCAATTTAATCCATTTAAACTACCTTGTATATGACTCTCGATAGAGCCATATACGGCTTTTATAACACAGCAATATCAGAGATTAAATCTCTTCTTTACGAACAATATAGCCTTCCAACTGCATTGCCTGAATGAGTAAATCTAGGTCTGAAGCGCTTTTAAGCTCAACATCGACACTCACGGCACTTTCTTTGGCACGGCTTGTCGCTGCAAAGCGTTCATGACGCAATTCATAAATATTACCGCCTTGCTCAGCAATGATTGCTGTTAAACGGGCTAAAGCACCTGGATTATCTGGTAATTCAACACGAATACGAACCATACGCCCTGTACGCGTTAAATGACGTTGCAACACAGAGACCATAACGCGTGTATCAATATTGCCACCAGACAGTACTACACCAAGCTTATGACCTAAAAATAGATCAGGACGAGACATAATTGCAGCAATACCTGTCGCACCGGCCCCTTCACATACTGTTTTCTCAATATTGAGTAACAGCGCAATTGCCTCTTCAATCATGTCTTCAGTGACAACAACAATGTCATCAACATATTGTTTAGCAACTTGAGTTGTAAGCTCACCCGGAGTTTTTACCGCAATACCTTCTGCAACTGTAGAACCCATTGAAACAGCATGCTGATAATTGCACAGAAGTTTCGCCATACTTGGATATACAACCGATTGCACCCCAATCACTTTAATTTTGGGATTTATGGCTTTGGCAGCAATCGCAATACCAGAAATAAGACCACCACCACCAATTGGCACAACTAGAATGTCTAGTTCAGGAACAGCTGCGAGCATTTCGAGCGCAATGGTTCCTTGACCTGCAATAATTTCTGCATCGTCAAATGGATGGATAATTGTTAAAGATTCTTCTTGTGCAACACGGTGCATTTCAGCAGCAGCTTCTGAAAAGTCTTGTCCATGTAAAATGACACGTGCCCCATATTCACGCACTCGTTGTACTTTTACATTAGGTGTAGATTTCGGCATTACAATAGTTGCTGTCACGCCTGTGCGCTGAGCATGATACGCTACACCTTGCGCATGATTACCTGCCGAAGCTGCAATAACACCATGTTGTTTTTCTTGGTCAGATAAACACAACAGTTTATTCAGTGCCCCCCGTTCTTTAAAAGAAGCTGTAAATTGTAAGTTTTCAAATTTCAGCCACATCTCAGCCCCTAAGGTTTTAGAAATGGTTTCTGAGAAAACAAAAGGAGTTTTTACGACTAAACCTTCTAAACGCTCTGCGGCAGCATGAACATCATCTAATGTTGGAAACCCATTTTTAACCTGTTGCTGTATCATTTATCTAGTCAGCCTCAATACATTACAAATCAATTATTTTTTAAAAATGACATCAATATTTTTATATTGGTCATCAGAGTTTTCAGCATATCCAACATATACCTAATATACAAAAATTTTTATTCCAAAAATTAAGGATTTAAATTTCCATAAAAAAAAGCCCTATTCAGGCTTTTTAATTAATTTTCAAACAATTAACATTAAATTATTGAGTTTGTGCACTTAATCCTTCAGTAGACATATTCTGTTCAGCTATTTTTTCATCAATAGCAAACTGAATATCAGAAAGTTTGGCATTGGCTGCATCGATACCAGATTTCATGGTAGCTTCACGGCCTTTCACATCAAAAATATGCGCTTTTTCTCTTAAATCTGGCTGAATAACAACATCCGCATATTGTAATTCTTCTGCCGCCAAACGACCTTGCATAATATTAATATTCTGGTTGAACAGTCCCCAGACATTCGATGTTTCTGTATAAATAGGCTGAGCTAAAATATCAACAGCAATAATCACATCAGCACCTAAGTCACGTGCAACCTCAACTGGTACAGGACTGACCAAACCGCCATCTACATATTCAGATTTACCAATTTTAGTGGGTACAAACATACTTGGAATTGAAGCAGATGCTCTTACGGCTTGCCCAGTATTACCATAGTTAAATACGGTTTTAGTGCCATGCTTTAATTCGGTTGCAACCACATACATTGGGATTTTCATTTTTTCGAGTGGCATGTTGTTTACTTGCTGGTTAACGTAGTTTTCTACTTTTTTACCATCAAAAAAACCTTTTAGTCCGATACTAATATCACGCACATCGCCAGCTTTCATTTTTAAAGCAGTATCACGTAATTGAGCAGGACTTTTACCACTAGCATAAAGTGCTCCAACAATACTACCCGCACTGGTACCGACAATAAAATCTGGTCGGATACCATGTTGTTCCAAAACCTCAATGACACCGATATGAGCATAACCTCGTGCTCCACCACTACCCAATACGAGCGCAACGACAGGACGTTTTTGCTGTTTTTTAATTCGTGCAAATGGCTGATCAACAGAGCGAGCATAAGCCTCTGCTGTTGGTGATTTTAGCGCAGCAGATAAGTGTGTAGTGGTCTGGCATCCTGCCAACACCATAGAGAGTCCGAGAACCCACAATTTAAGCTGTTTCATGGCCTATCTTCGCACTATGAGGTTTAAGTTCGGATTGCAATTTTAGTTGTTAGTCTCGTTAAAAGCTGTATTGAATTTATTTAATTTGTCATGTTTGAAATTTAGACTCAAGTATTTTATTTATCCCCCTTATGAAAAAGGCCTCTTATTTATAAGAGGCCTTTTGTAACTTACCAGATATCTGAATCAACTTTTTTCTTCAATTCCGGATATTTATCAATTTTAAACTCAGGCTCTTTAATGCCTTTTTTCAATTGTTCACGGTAATCTTTCAACAATGTGCGTGCCATCGGTGTTAACAGTAAAATTGCAATCAAGTTAATAGTTGCCATGATACCCATAAACAAGTCAGCCATAGACCAAACGAGTGGAACACTACCAATTGCACCGAAGTACACCATCACCAATACAAAAATACGGAAGATGAACATGACTTTCGGGTTGTTATTAATAAACTGTACATTACCTTCTGCATAGGCATAGTTACCTAGTACAGCTGAATAACAGAACAAGAATAATAGAACAGCAAGGAAGTCCGATCCCCAATGCCCAACTTGAGTTTCTAAAGCACGTTGAGTTAATTCAACACCAACAAAACCTGCATCTTGGTAAACACCAGAAACCAAAATAATGATTGCAGTACTTGTACATACAATGAAAGTATCTACAAATACACCGAGCATTTGTACCAAACCTTGGTTTACAGGATGTTTTACATCAGACGCAGCCGCTGCGTTTGGTGCAGAACCCATACCAGCTTCGTTAGAGAACAAGCCACGCTTAATCCCTTGCATCATTGCCATTGATACTGCTGCACCAAAGAAACCACCTGCTGCAGAATTAAAATTGAAAGCTTCAGTCACAATCAGCTTTAAAATATCAGGCAAAATCGCATAGTTACTGATAGCAATATAAAGAGCTACAGATAGGTAAAGACCTGCTTTTAAAGGTACAAACATCTCTGCGAATTTAGCGATACGCTTAATACCACCAAAAATTGCCAATGCAACCATAACGACAAGCGCAAGGCCAACCCATGAAATTTCTAGATCAACGCCACCTAAATGAGCAATAACATTGGCTTTATCCCAACCCCAAGCATGTGAAGATGCATTAGCAATCGCGTTGATTTGAACTGAGTTAAATACGAAACCGTAGGTAAAGATCAATGCAAGTGCGAAGACCACACCAAAGGTTTTACTGCGCAAACCTTGAGTAATATAGTAGGCTGGTCCACCACGGAACTGTTTACTCTTACTATCTCTAACTTTAAATAGTTGAGCAAGCGTAGACTCAATAAAAGCAGAGCTCATACCAAGAACAGCCGTTACCCACATCCAGAAAACTGCACCAGGACCGCCAATTGCGATAGCAATTGCTACACCAGCAATATTACCTACCCCAACACGGCTCGCAAGGCCAGTTACAAACGCCTGAAAAGGTGTAAGACCATGCTCATCTTCCCCTTCTGTACGACTACTTTTCATCACTCGGATACTTTGCAAGAACATGCGAATTTGCACAGCTCCTGTTAAGACCGTATAAAAAATACCTACAGCTAGCAAGAAAATAACCAAAAAGTCCCATAAAGGGTCATTAAAAAATTTTACCCACGACATCAGTGTGGCATTGAGTTGTTCATTCATACTCGGTCCGCTTACGTTCCTTGCTAATGTGCTAAAAGCACATGCCAAAATACTGCAATAAACAAAAAAGCCCCTAGAAACCGGGACTTTTCAGTAAATTCAAGAAAAAACTTTTAATGTCAATTGAATAGCAATTACCGTCACAAGTTTAAGCAACATCATGCCCAACACTAAGCCTTTGAAGGTTGCATGAGAGAAAGCGACCTTCAGATAAAATAATATCATTGCGCTACTGAACTTTTCCGCTTTCGGAAAAACAGTATGCATCGACTCAGCTACAAACTTGGAAACTAACAAATGACCACCGCTAAATAAACTCGTCTAATGATTCCCATCAGTTAAGCGAGTTTTACAAAATCTGGATTTAAGCCAATAAGCATATTTACATATACTTTTGAACAAATGTCTAAACTGGATATAAATTTCAAAGACTGTAACGAGCCATCGCCATAATGCGACTATCTGCGCCCTTTTCTCCATGATCAAAGAAGAGTGCGTTTAGACCTGTACTAAGCTGTTGTATTTTTTGTGGCCCAGTAGCTGCTTGAGTTACGTTCATTTTCATGATTGCAATGGTAATCGCCAATCCTTGTTTCATGAACTGCTTGTTGATGAGTGGTAAACTCATGTAAAGCTCCTATACCTCGTGTATTTCTCCATTTCTGCATCTAAATCCTTTTTGTAAAAGAATCTTGTTTGCAGCCAGTATTTCCTAACGTGAGTATGGAGAAATCATACCTGCGTAAAAAAGTCGGTATTATGCAGAAATTTAAAGTTTTGTGTATATTTTTCATTAAAATTTTATATAAAAAATGGTCATATTTTATATAAAACTATCCGTTTTGTACTGTTTTTAAACATATTATACCTTTATTTCAATTGAATATTTTTCACCCACTCACTGTTATGCTTTTATTTTTATAACCGACAAAATCACACTATTTTGTCTATTTAAATCTAAAGTGGCATATTCGAATTATGATTAATCAGACAATATGTCTAGACTAATTAAATTATCATACCTGTAAGCATATCTCTTTTCTAATATTTTTTGCTTATAAATGAAGTACTTTCAAAGTATGAAAGTAAGCTTCAAAAAGTATGAAATATTTACGAAAAAGATGTAGGAGTACTCATGAATCTGGAACAAGTTCGTCTCGTTGATGAAGCTATCACTTCTCGACATTCTGTCCGCGCTTTTTTAAATACTCCAATTGAGTCACAAGTCATTAAAGATATATTACAAGTCGCAAGTCGAGCACCTTCTGGAACAAATACTCAACCATGGAAAGTCTATGTGGTAACAGGCAATAAGCGTGATGAAATGGTAGAGCGTGTTTGTGCAGCACAAATTGAAGTTTCAAAAAACCCAGAGCTTGCAGAAAAATATAAAGAAACCTTTGCCTATTATCCTGAAAAATGGATATCGCCGTTTATTGATCGCCGCCGTGAAAATGGTTGGGGACTCTATGGTCTACTCGAAATCAAAAAAGGCGAAAAAGAAAAAATGGCAGAACAACAGTTACGTAATTTCAAACTGTTCGATGCTCCAGTCGGCCTTTTCTTTACTGTAAATAAAACGATGGGAATCGGGTCTAAAATGGATATCGCAATGATGATCCAGAACGTGATGGTTGCTGCTAAGGCACGTGGTTTAGATACATGCCCACAAGCAGCTTGGAACCATTTTCACCCTGTTGTTTTAGATATCTTGGGTGCATCAGATGATGAAGAACTCGTATGTGCAATTGCGTTAGGTCATGCTGATCCCAACCACATTGTAAATACCTTTATTACCCCTAGAGAGCCAGTTGAAAATTTCACAGTTTTTCTAGACGAATAATATATAAGTGGCCATTCTCTTAAAACTATGAGAATGGCTTTATTGCTACCTGTTTCGTCGCTTTTAATACGACAATAAAACCGCTTAGTGTAAATAACACCATCATCACGCCCATATTGAGCGACGCAGACCAAATAAGGAAATTAAGTAATACACCACCTAACAGGCCACAAGCGAATTGCATACTTCCCATGATTGCACTCGCTGTCCCTGCGCGAGCGCCTTGTTTGGACATTGCCAACGCCATTGCATTTGGTCCTGTTAAACCAATGCCTGAAATAGCTAAAAATAGCCCTAACATAACAAGCCATAAAGGTGCCGCAGGAATTAAACCAGCAATTAATACAATGATTGCTCCTGTTACTTGTACCATTGAACCAGCTCTTAAACGTTTAGTGATTTCAACACGTGTTGTTAAGTGCTTATTTAAAGATGACATCAACATAATGCCAAAAGCATTTAGTCCAAATACGTAAGCAAACTCTTGCTGATTGAGTCCGTACTGATCCATAAAAACTGCTGGTGCCGAGCTGATATAACAAAATAGTGCTGCTCCTGTTAAACACCCTGCAAACATAGGTAACCGGAAGCTCGTATCTTTGAAAATAGCCCCATAGAGGGTCACTACTTGATATGGTGAAAGCTTAAGCCTTTTATCAGTTGCTAAGGTCTCTTTAAAGAAGAAATGTACACACAACCAACATATGACGCCGACAATTGAAAGGGCAATAAAAATAGCTTGCCAAGGAAACCAGATTAAAATCCATGCTCCAATCATAGGTGCCAAAATTGGTGCAAGTCCCATTACAATCATCATGCTTGAAAAAGCTTGTGCCGAGCCTTGAACGTCTAATTTATCGCGTATTGCTGCACGAGCCATGACCACGCCCACACAGCCACCTAAAGCTTGCAAAATACGAGCAGCAATCAAGCCCCATTCATTTGTCGCCAATACGCAAAATAAGCTTGCGACTGCGTAAAGTGCGAGGCCAAAGTAAAGTGGTTTTTTTCTACCAACACGGTCGCTTAGAGGACCATAAACCAACTGCCCAACAGCTAAACCAAAAAAGTACGCTGGTAATGTATTTGCCACCATTTGCGTACTTACCCCAAAATCATGAGCCATTTGTGGCAAAGCAGGTAAGTACATATCGATGGATAATGGCCCTAAAGCCGTAAGCAAAGCGAGCAGCATAATCCAGCCAATAGAGTATTGACGCTGGGCTGTTTGTTCAGACATAACGATATTTCATTTTTCAATCATTTGCATACAGACAAGCTTACACTGTCTATCGTATGATTTGTGCAACATTGGTGTAGAAATACACAAATCCTTTATCACTCAGGTTGATCAGCAAGGACTTCCTTTGAAATCTTGGTTTAAACGCCTAAAAAGAGCGACTTATAACACAACATTTATGTATAACGTACGAATGCTGATAGCCTTTTCAGGAACTGCTTTCGTGCCTTATTTTTTAGGCTATCAATTAGCAACCATTCCACTCACTTTAGGTGTAGTCGCAGCAGGTTTAAGCGATATTGATGATCGCTTTTCCGTGCGAATCATGAACCTGATTTATACTTATATTGGGTTCTTCGTTACCGCTGCTTCCGTACAACTACTTTTCCCCTACCCAATGGCTTTTGCTTTAGGGTTAATTGCATCATGTATTGGCTGGATTTTACTCGGTTCATTAGGACGTCGTTACGCAACCATCTCTTATGGCTGTTTAGTTGTTTCAGTCTATACCATGCTAGGTGTTCACCTTTTTGATCATTGGTATATCCAACCTGCCCTTTTAGTTGCAGGTGCTGCGTGGTACGGTCTCATTGCAACTATTAGCTTTTTATTATTTCCGGTTCGACAACTACAAGACAAACTGGCTGCATCTTATGCATCTTTAGGTGATTTTCTTTTTGCAAAATCAAATTTGTTTGATGTAGATATGACCCCTGCCAGCTATCAGCAAAGCATGATCGAGCTGTCGTTAGAAAACGGTAAGTTAATTACGATTTTTAATGATTTAAAAACAGCTTTACTGACTCGTTTAAAAGGCGACCGTGGACAAAAAGATACACGCCGAAGCTTACATTATTATTTTGTTGCTCAAGATATTCATGAACGTGCTGACTCAGCCCATATTGACTATCAAAAATTAGCCAAAATTTTTCAGCACAGTGATATTTTATTTAGATTCCAACGAATTTTGGCAGTTCAAGGTAAAGCTTGCCAAGAGTTAAACGAATGTATTTTGCAACGTAAACCTTATAACCATAATAAAAGGTTTAAACAAAGCTTTGAAAACCTACGCCTCTCTTTAGAGAAGTTACGTCGTGATCAGCATTATGACCTTTTATGGGTAAATGCTCTTTTCGCTTTATACCAAAATTTAAAGTCTATCGATTCCCAGTTACTCAACTTGGAAACTGAACAACACATTCAATCTGATAAAGTAAAACAAGCCGAGAACCAGCTGAAAGATGATGATTTACAAGGATGGAATGATATTGTCATCCGAATAAAGCAGAACTTAACTCCTGAATCTGTGCTATTCCGCCACGCAATTCGTGTCTCGATTGTTTTGTTTATTGGATATGTTTTTATTCAAATGACCCATATTGAATATGGTTACTGGATTATGCTTACAGCTCTATTTGTAAGCCAACCCAACTTTAATGCGACCAAGCGCCGCTTACGCCTACGAATTGTTGGGACATTAGTTGGTATTGTTGTTGGACTTGCGATTATCTTCTTAATTCCTTCGACAGAAGGACAACTATTCATGTTGATATTAAGTGGAGTCCTGTTTTTTGAGTTACGCAGTAAACAATATGCGCAGGCAACTGCCTTTATCACCATTTTGGCATTAATTAACTTTAATCTAGATGGTTCAGCAATGGCTGCTGCCATTCCTCGATTTGTAGATACTTTAATGGGATGTGCTTTAGCTTGGTTTGGGGTGACCTTCATTTGGCCTGACTGGAAGTTTCGACGTTTGCCTCGCAACATCAGACGCTCACTACAAGCTCAATGTAATTATTTAGCTGAAGTCGTCAAACAATATCATGAAGGCCGTAATCATGCGCTAAATTACCGAATTGTACGTCGAGCTGCACATAATACAGATGCTGAAGTTGCTTCACTTATTTCAACTTTAGCAACTGAACCAGACTTTGACCCGACTCGTAAATCCGATATTTTTGAATTTTTATGTTTAAACCATACATTTTTAAGTTATATCGCGGCACTTGGAGCACATCGAGAAAACATTCAGGATCAAGCTGTCCTTAAACTATTAGACCAAGCCCTTGATGATATTCAAGGTGCGCTATTAAGAGACGAAATGCCTGATCTTACAGCACAAAATATGCTCCAAACGATACGTCAACGTTTAAGCCAAAATGATGAGGATGACCAAAAATCACTCATTATTTTACAGCAGCTCTCGCTCATGCTTGGTGTATTGAACCGATTTAGTATGTTAAAACAACGGCTAAGTCATGATCTTGATAATGATGCCAGTGAGCTTGCATCATTATAAATTTGCCTCGGAATTTAGTATTAAATTGGCATAATATCCTTTCCTGACTTATGCCAATTAGTGCTAAACTTAAAACAGTTTACAATTTGTTATTTGCACTATGACCGCGAAAACTTTATACGCTTATACGCTTCAGCCTGTTCCATATGATGTGTCAGAAGCTGAGCAACGTAATGCACAGCTTCTTATCTGGCGCAGCACTAATAAAATCAGCACAAAAATTTGGGCTATTATGGGTGTCGTTTTAGCCCTAGCTATATTAGGTCTTATATTTATTAAGAACTACTCTACTGTTTTTTGCTGGGTTGCTATTGTCGCTGTAGTACTTTACTACCTAGGTCGTAAATACGGATTAGAATGGTACGTTAAACGCAAAATGAATGAATTTCCGGTACAGGAAATCAAAGGTATTCGTTTAGGTGTACAGCCTCATGGCATCGTGATGCGTCAGCAAATGGGCCTTCAAGAAGGCGTTGGTACAATTGGATGGAAAAATATCTACGAATGGTACAACGCACCTGATTTCATTTTGGTCAATTTCAAAGTAAAAGATCCAAAAGGTCAAGAGCAGCAAGGTGCTTATATTCTACCTAAGCGCATGGATTCTAAGAACTTTTCTTTTAATACGATTCGCACTCACTTAAAAGAATCTGTAGGTGAACCAAAAACCTTGTAATTCTCGATTCTATAAAAAGCCTCCTAATGGAGGTTTTTTATTAAAGTAAAAATAAATGATAATGAAAATTAATATTATCTCCAAAATCCATATTATCTACTCAATCTTCGGCTATACTTCGTTACAAGATCTCCATCATATTTACATTTTCGACCATGTTTAAAAAAATTTTATTTCAAATTCATTGGTTTCTGGGTATTACTGCTGGCCTCATCTTATCCATTATGGGTGTAACAGGTGCAATTTATTCTTATGATCAACAAATTTTAAAATGGGTGAATTCTGATAGTTATGTTGTTCAAGCTGAAAACACTCCAAAATTAACCCCCGCTCAGCTATATCAACATTTCAATACTACTCAGCCTGAAATTAAAATTAATAGCATTACGATTGCCAAGGACCCCGCCTCTTCTTCTGTTGTAAATATTGAAAAAGAAGGTGAACGTCGTGGCTACAATATGATGGTTAACCCGTATAACGCTCAGATTCTGCCCGATGTTAAAGGCCGAAAGTTATTGTTACTCATACAACAAATTCATCGTAATTTAACAGCTGGTGAAGTTGGTAAACAAATTACTGGTGCATGCGCACTGATGTTAATTTACTTTGTACTCAGTGGGTTATATTTACGGTGGCCTAAAAAGCATTCTGCTCGTCAATGGCTCGCTGTTAAGCCGAAGTTGAAAGGCCGAAATTTTATTTGGGATCTACATGCTGTTGTGGGTACGTGGGTCATTGTTTTTTATCTGCTTTTCGCGTGTACAGGTCTATATTGGTCTTATGACTGGTGGCGTAGTGGCATGTTCAAAGTAATGGGAGTTGAACAACCTAAACCACAAGGTCATGGCACCACTCCTCAAAATCGCGGAATGCAACAAGGTAAACAATCTGATCGTAATAATGATAAAAAATCAGAGCCTCAATTAGATAATACTCAGCTCATTACAGCACTTAATCAAACATGGAGCGGCTTCAATAGTCAGGTCGGACGTGATTATTCGACACTAACATTGAACTTACCGAAAAAAGATGATGGAAAAGTTGAGTTAAGCTTTGTCGATGCTACGCCACAACATGAGCGTGCACGTAACCAAGCCATCTATAATTATCAAACTGGTAATATCGAAAAGATGGAGCTTTACGAAGATAAAAAGCTTAATCAAAAGATCATGAGCAGCATGTTACCAGTGCATCGTGGTAGTTTCTTTGGACCAATTTATCAATTTGTTGCAATGCTTGCTTCATTGGCAATGCCTTTGTTCTTGGTTACAGGATGGATGCTTTATCTTAAACGCCGTAAACAGAAAAAATTGACACAGGCGGCTCGTCAGTCTTTAGCTGGACAATACATTGATCCAAATGCGAAACCTTGGCTTATTACCTATGCAACTCAAACAGGTGTAGCCGAACAACTCGCTTGGAGTACGGCAACAAGTTTACAAGAAGCTCATCAACCTGTTCAGGTTAAACCTGTACAACAGCTCACACAGTCTGATTTAGATCAGCATGAGCAGGTTTTATTTGTAATCAGTACTTATGGTACTGGTGATGCACCAGATCTCGCCACAAGCTTTGCTAAAAAGCTTTTAAAAGCAAATCTAGATCTTAAACACATCAACTATGCTGTTTTGGCATTAGGTTCTAAAGAATATCCTGATACTTATTGTAGCTTTGGACATGCGGTAGACCTCTGGCTTAAAACTAATGGTGCTCATGCCCTCTTTAGTACAATTGAAGTTGATAATGCAAACTTAGCGGATATTCAGAACTGGAATCAGGCACTCGCGAAAGCAACTAAATTAGATTTGCATGCGGTAAATTTAGAAAAAGTATTTGATACATGGATATTGCAAAAACGTGACCTACTCAATCCAAATAGCTTAGGTCAACCTGCTTATAATATTGAGCTTAATGCAAAGCACGAAGCACTATGGCAAGCGGGTGATATTGCTGAAATTCAACCAGGTAATAGCCCTGAACGTATTCACGACTTTTTGCAGAAGCATCATATTCTTAAAAATACAAAAGTTGATTCTTTACAGATTTCAATCGAAAAAGCCCTTTGGAATAAAGATTTAACTGGTGAAATTGAACCATTTGCCAATCTGGATCATTTATTAGAGCAGCTCCCTACTCTGCCAACGCGAGAGTATTCGATTGCGAGTATTCCTTCTCAGCAAGTGCTTCGTTTGGTTGTTCGTCAACAATATGACGCGTCTGGTAACCTAGGTTTAGGTTCAGGTTGGCTCACTAAACATACGCAAGTTAATAATGAAATTGCTTTACGTATTCGTACCAATGAATCATTCCATCTTATTGATGACAACCGCCCTATTATTTGTATTGGTAACGGAACAGGTATTGCTGGCTTAATGAGCCTATTACACACCCGTACTCGTCATGATTACACTGAAAACTGGTTAATCTTTGGTGAACGTCAAAGAGCATGTGATTTCTTCTATGAATCAACTATTGAGGCATGGCAAACCACAGGAATGTTAAAACGCCTTGATTTAGCATTTTCAAGAGATCAAGAACAACGTGTGTATGTTCAGGATGTAATCCGTCAGAATGCAGCAGAATTAATAAGCTGGATAGAACGCGGTGCGGTTCTTTATGTATGCGGTAGTATTGATGGTATGGCAAGTGGAGTCGATCAAGCACTTATCGAAATTCTAGGTGAAGAACAGGTAGATGAGTTAAGACAACAAGGCCGTTACCGCCGTGATGTTTATTAAAGATCAATAAAAACAAAAAAACCGAGTAATAGCTTAAATGCTTTACTCGGTTTTTTATTGCATTCAGAATGATTTTGCATACACTGTCTGCAATTTAAATTGCAACTCTAAGCACAATGCAAGTCAGTAAGTGGATCCGTATTTTCCTAGCAATCATTGGTTCGATTTTATTTCTAGATGGATTAGTTTTAATTTGTCTCAATAAAATTAATGTAGGCACAATTATTCCTTTCATTTTAGGTGCTTTCTTCTGCCTTTATTCTTTATTTTATTATCACTTAGAGCGCTTTTTCTTCTATCATTATCGCTTACACACGCTTTGGCGTTTTGGGTGGCTATGCTTCTGGATATGGCTAATTGGCTTAGGCTATTTTTTTAGCTTTATTAAAGAAAATAAAGATACTTCAGATAATATTCCTCCAGTAAAAGCAATTATTGTCTTAGGAAGCGGTGTCGAAAATGGTCAACCATCTACAATTCTTGCAAAACGTTTAGATACAGCCGTCCCTTTAGCGCTTAAACAACAGCAAGCAAAAGTTGTTTTAACAGGTGGTTTAGATTTTTCAGAAAAAGAAAGCGAAGCATTAGTGATGTCTCATTATCTTCAGCAAAAGTATCATATTGCAAAAGAACGAATGATTCTTGAAGATAAAAGTACCAGCACTGAGCTTAATTTGAAAAATAGTCAACCACTATTAGCACAGCAGCACATTAACTTAAATCAACCAATTGCTATTGTTACAAGTGATTTTCATATTCCTAGAGCAGAAGCAATTGCAAAAAAACAGGGCTATACTCAAGTTTATGGGGTAGCGGCCGAAACACCATTAGCTACTCGCTACAATGCATGGTTACGTGAATATTTCGCGTATGCGAGTGGATGGCTTCTAAACGAATATTAAAAGTAATTTAGTCGAAAAACTGCTATTCAAAAAATAGCAGTTTTTTATTTGCCAAAATATTAGCAATCAGTACAAATATAAAGTCGATCTAAGCTGAAGATAATAAATTGCAGATTAAATTCTTATATTTAGGCTCAAATGAAACAGATTTAATGAGGATCAGGAACCCATCGAAGGCATAAGTATAGAAGTACTAAAATTAAAAAATTGAAATCAATAGAAAAATAACTTAAAGGAGTAAAACTTTATTTTTTTAGAATAGAAAATTGAAAAATATATCTAGTCACAGAGTAAATATTTTTACATGTAAACAAAAGATATTTATGGAAGAATTAATTTAGGAAATTAAATTTTCTGAAAGAAATAATGGTGGGCGCTGACGGGATCGAACCGCCGACATTCTGCTTGTAAGGCAGACGCTCTACCAACTGAGCTAAGCGCCCTTAATGAGAAAAGATAGCGAATGTATCTTTATACTCTACATTCTCTAGACAAGGGAATCAAGAGAATGGCGCAGCGGACGGGGCTCGAACCCGCGACCCCCGGCGTGACAGGCCGGTATTCTAACCAACTGAACTACCGCTGCACTACAATACTTTAAAATAAAGTATGGTCACATATATGGTGGGCGCTGACGGGATCGAACCGCCGACATTCTGCTTGTAAGGCAGACGCTCTACCAACTGAGCTAAGCGCCCTAGAAGAAAACTAATTATTCATTAATTTTTTGATTTAAAATTTTTACATTTCAAACCTTCTTCCAAACACAACCCGAACTGAAAAGTGGCGCAGCGGACGGGGCTCGAACCCGCGACCCCCGGCGTGACAGGCCGGTATTCTAACCAACTGAACTACCGCTGCACTTTCACAATATCGAAATTGTGGGGTAAACGATGTTAAGTCTTAAGTGGCGCAGCGGACGGGGCTCGAACCCGCGACCCCCGGCGTGACAGGCCGGTATTCTAACCAACTGAACTACCGCTGCACTTGAGAGCTTAACGTAAAGGCTTGGTGGGCGCTGACGGGATCGAACCGCCGACATTCTGCTTGTAAGGCAGACGCTCTACCAACTGAGCTAAGCGCCCTTAACGTCTTCATCGTTTGTGAGGTGCATTATAGAGAATCTTTAACAGGTGTCAAACGCTTTTCGACTTCTTTTTAAAAAAATGCGAATGAATGATTAAAAATAAGTCATTATTAAGTAAAAAACAATTTTTTGTATTTTATTTAAACACTTATTTCAATATTTACCACATTTACACAGCTCATCAAGATTAGATAAAACTTGCTCTCAGGTTAAAGATTGTTCAGATAAATAAACTAATGCATCTTCAGCAACTAAATCAAATAGCTCAATGATTTCTTCATTACGCATTCGAACGCAACCATGTGACATTGGCACCCCCATTGGTTGCGTGTCTGGCGTTCCATGAATGTAAATGTAACGCTGCATGGTATCGTGGCCTTCGCCTTTATTAAAACCTTCTTCTAGGCCATCTAACCAAAGAATACGAGAAAGTATCCAGTCTCGTTCAGGATATTGGGTAGCTAACTCAGTGCTATAAACCTCCCCTGTTGGCTTACGTGCAATAAAAACTGCATTTTGTGGGGACTCGGCACCAATTTTCTTTGCCACTCTATGCCATCCACGTGGTGTTCTACCTGTATTTTCCTGCTCACCGATTCCATTCTTTCCTGTAGAAATGACATAAAACTTATTATGTTTAGGTAAAGTTAATGTTTGGTTTGCTAAATCGATAAGAACATCAGCATCTTCGAGCTTAAATTGAGACATTGAACTTATTCTCTTATATCAACTCAAATACATTGAGTTTAATTAAAAAATTGTTGTAAGGGCTTGTCTTGTACTAGAAATAAAAGATTATCAATCTTCTTTTATCTACGCGCAGTTTCACCACTTGTCTTGCGCCAAAATAAAAGATTATCAATCTTTTATTTTGGCTCAGGCCGTAGCCATAACCAAACTGCAACGATGAACATAGTAAGATCAGTAAAAACCTTGACTAAAAGTGGTGCTGAAGTGAATAGCATGATAATTCCGCTAATCGCCATCATTATGCTTGCAATCCACTTCGCTTTACGAGGCACTGTGCCATTGGCTCGCCACTCACGTAGCGTTGGACCATATTTAGGATGATTTAACAACCAATTATCCATTTGTGGCCAGCCTTTTGACGCAGCCCAAGCAGCCAGAATCAAAAACACTGTTGTTGGCATACCTGGTAAAATTGCTCCAATAATGCCTAGCGTGATAAAAATCACGACTAAAGAGCGCCAGAACAATGTTCGCATATATAAACCTTAACCTGCTGTTAGCGTTAGTATAAAGTGTTTTTCTAATATTTTTTGTTGATCCGTTATGAAATTAGGATGAATTACTTCGAGTATTAAATGTATGAATATTGCCTCAGTTAAAACGTCCTATTTCGAGCCATGGCTTCAATTTCAACATCCTATAGTTAGACAACTCGCTTTTTGTATTGCTAGTCCAAATTTACTTTGTCAAATACCAAAAAGCTTAAATATACAACATCATTTCAAGTTACATACAAGTGAGTTTTGGGAGGTTCATTTTCAAAACTATTTGCCGCGTTTGAAAGAGCTTGATCAAACTCCAGAGCCTTTAATTCGGTTTTTATCTCAGCTTAAAAGTACACGCTTAGGTTTACGCTTTGAGCATCTACTCTGGTTTTGGTTGCAAGAGGATCAGTATCACCCCTATCAACTATTAGGACATAGTATTCAAAAAATTGAGGGTGCAAAAACTTTAGGAGAACTAGATTTTTTACTTTTAAATAAAGAAACTCAAGAAATTGAACATTGGGAGGTAGCCTTAAAATATTATCTCGGTGAGGCAGATTTACATTTAGAACAATGGATTGGCTTAAACCGTCAAGATACTTTAAGCAAAAAGCTTTATCACTTTACGAACAAACAATTTCAGTTTCCTGAAGCCTTAAACTTCGAAATTCAACAACGTTTTTCGGTTTTAAAGGGACAGCTTTATCTTCCTCAAGATTTAAATTTACAACAGCCCCTACCTGAATGGATAAATTTAAAGCGTCGTTTAGGGTATTGGGGCACCACAATTCCCCATTCTTCTTTTTATCGATTAGAAAGACACGAATGGCTGTGTCCAAATAAACAACCTAGTTCCGCCCCAGCACATTGGTGGACAGATGGTTTATATTGTAAAAATGGGCAGGAGGTTCTGTTTTATATGTTTAGACACCCGTCATATTTAAAATTTAAGTCCAACTTCCAGAAATTTAAATAATTAACAATAAATTTAAGATTCTAGAAACATTTTATAACGTTTTTACTATTAAACAGTCATGTTTCTTTTTCCGTTTGTTTTTTAATCTAAATTTACTTCATTATTAAATTTAAACGGAGAAAATGATGAAAAAAGTTTTAGCTGCTTCTGTCATGATTGCTGTTGTTTTAACAGGCTGTAATACGTTTAAGGGTTTTGGTAAAGATGTTTCTAAAGCAGGTGATGCTGTAACGAATACTGCTGAAAAAACACAAGATAAAATGTAAGTTAGAGTTATCACTAAAAAACCTTATCGTTCCGATAAGGTTTTTTTATTTTTACGTACCCATCACGTAGAGATTCGCCTATTATATCGGACTATATTTCACCTGATCAGCACGCAATTTCCGGTATGAACCATTCAGATACTCTCTCGCTTAGCCTAGAACTTTTACAACAACCTTCTGTTACTCCAGTTGATCATACTTGTCAGACCATCATGGCAGACCGCTTACGCCAAGTTGGTTTTCATATTGAACCAATGCGTTTTGGTGATGTAGATAATCTCTGGGCACGCCGCGGAACTGAAGAGCCTGTATTTTGTTTTGCAGGTCATACTGATGTCGTTCCGACAGGTAAATTAGATGCTTGGAATTCAGATCCATTTGCACCTGAAATCCGCGATGGAAAATTATATGGCCGCGGTTCGGCAGATATGAAAACAGCTTTGGCAGCTATGGTCGTCGCATCTGAGCGTTTTGTAGCAAAACATCCAAATCATAAAGGTTCTATCGCATTTCTGATTACTTCAGATGAGGAAGGCCCTGCTGTTAATGGTACGGTCAAGGTTATTGAGACTCTTGAAGAACGTAACGAAAAAATTAAATGGTGTTTAGTAGGTGAACCCTCAAGTACTCATAAATTAGGTGATATTGTTAAAAATGGGCGTCGCGGTTCGCTTAATGCAGTATTAAAGGTCCAAGGTAAACAAGGCCATGTTGCTTATCCACATTTAGCACTTAACCCAATTCATGAGGCATCACCCGCTTTAACAGAGCTATGCCAAACTGTTTGGGATAATGGAAATGAATATTTCCCAGCAACATCATTTCAGATTTCAAATATTCATGCTGGAACTGGTGCAACCAACGTAATTCCGGGTACTTTAGAAGTTACTTTTAACTTCCGTTATTCAACAGAAGTAACAGCGGAACAGCTTAAACAACGTGTTCATGAGATTTTAGATAAACACGGCTTAAAATATGAAATCGTTTGGAATTTATCTGGTTTACCTTTCCTAACCCCAATCGGTGAACTTGTTAATGCGGCTCAAACTGCTATTTTAAATGTAACTGGCACTGAAACTGAGCTTTCAACAAGTGGTGGTACTTCTGACGGTCGTTTTATTGCTCCAACAGGTGCACAGGTATTGGAATTAGGGGTTCTTAACGCAACAATTCATCAAATTAATGAACATGTTGACGTGCATGATCTCGATCCCCTAACTGATATTTATGAGCAAATTTTAGAAAATTTATTAGCTAAATAAAAATTAAAAAGGAACTCAAATGAGTTCCTTTTTTTATAGATGAAGCGAGTTTTGGATATATTGCAAATTAGGAACGTGGTAGCGTTGATTCTCCATTCGCACATATTTAAATACACTTGGATTCTGTAAAGTATCTTGTATATCTTCATTTTCATCTACGACTTCAGAAATACGTAAACGAACTGAAGCTGGCATCGATTTGCAGATGAGTGCAAAACGTTGGCTGATATCTTCACTTTCAATAACCAATGCCACCGCTCGCGAGTCAATTTCATTATGCAATGAATAGACCGGAAGCTTTACATCATGCCATTCAATATGCTTAATACCATTTTTAACATCCATCGCTGATAACACAATGTTTTGTGGCAATAGCATCGGCACTTGCTGATCACATTCAATAATATATGCATCAATAAAACCTGTTGAAACAGTAATTAAATGTTGAAGTTCTTGCTGATCCATTTCCCCAATTAATGATGTACTTATCTGACTCTTCATTAGGCAAGTTCCTCTTCACGTGTCGTGAAAAAAGCATCAATATTGTGAAGTAAGTCTTCTTCTTGGAAAGGTTTACCCATGTATTGGTTAACCCCTAAAGCAAATGCTCGTTCACGGTGTTTTTCACCAGTTCTTGATGTAATCATAATGACTGGCATATGTTGATGTAGATCATGGTGTCGTACGAGGTTAAGTACCTCAAAACCATCCATTCGCGGCATTTCAATATCAAGCAACATCAGATCTGGTTTAATATTTTCCAACTGCTCAATTGCATCGATACCATCTTTAGCTGTAACTACGTCATAGCCCTGACGTTCGAGTAAACGAGTCGTTACCTTACGGACTGTAACAGAGTCATCTACAATCATAATGAGACGGCGTTCGTCAGACTCGCGTTGTCTATAGATAGTCTCATTGAGTGACTTATGTCGACGAGTAGACTGAATTTGGCGAGCAATATTCTGTCCATCTAAAATTAGACAAACTTGACCATCACCTAAAATAGTTGCACCTGCAATCGCCCCAATACTAGAGAACTGCTGCCCGATTGGCTTAACTACAATCTGTGCACGTGAACCAATAAGTTGATCGACCAATAATGCAATGGTTTGTCCATTATTGGCCTTAATCATTAATACTGGTAGCGAATACATCATCCCACTTAAACGTGGAATCGGTTGATTACCAACAAACTCAGATAAATAGCGTAATGGATAGCGTTTATTTTCAAATTCAAAGAACTCTTGTGCACTTCCAAAATACTGTTCTAATGAAGTTGGTGAAACTCGAACAATTCGATCGATTTGAGCTAACGGAATTGCAAATTGTTGATCAGCAACTTTAACCATTAAGGCATCACTAACAGCTACTGTGGTTGGAACACGTATGGTAAAGATTGTTCCTTGCCCATAAACAGAGTCAACACTCACATGTCCGCCCAAAGCTTTAATATCACTTTGTACAACGTCTAGTCCTACACCACGACCTGAAATCTGAGTGACTTGATCGGCTGTACTTAACCCTGGATGGAAAATCAACTGTAAAATATCTTGATGTTCTAATACTTGTTCAGAATTAATCAAACCAGATAAGAGAGCCTTTTGACGGACCTTCTCGATATCAATACCTCGACCATCATCTTTAAATGTAACAACAACATCGGTACCTTGACGGTGAATATTTAGTTCAATACGTCCAGTTTCTGGTTTTTGTGCTTGTTCACGTTGCACACGATCTTCTAGACCATGGTCAATTGCATTTCGAAGCATGTGCTCAAGCGGTGTAACCAAACGCTCTAGCATTGTCCGGTCTAGCTCACCTTCGGTATTATTAACAAAAAGTTCTGCTGGTCTATCTAACGCAGTAGAAGTCTGTCTCACAATTCGTTGTAAACGAGGTAGCAATCGAGAAAATGGCACTAATCGCGTTCGCATTAGCCCTTCTTGAATTTCGGCCTGAATACGCGATTGCTGTACCAATAAACTTTCGGTATCTCTGATTTTTTCGGATAATGTATTTTTGAAATCGACTAAGTCCGATGCAGATTCGGCAAGTGATTTCGATAATTGATTCAATGAAGAATATTGATCCATCTCTAGAGGATCAAATTCTGTATAACGAGAATGCTCAATACCGTGTTTTGCAATAATCTGAGTTTCTAATTCGCCTTCCATTCGACGTAACTGATCTGCAAGTCGTTGAATGGCTAATTCCATTTCCACCAGCGTATGACCAAATTGGCTAAGATCCATTTCAATTCGTGAACGGTTAATCGAATTTTCACCAGACAAGTCAATCATTTTCTCGATTAAGTCTGCTGAAACACGGATCATCTCATTATTTTGTTCAAGATGCTGGGTTTGTTCCCATGCACCCATCATTGGTGGTGGTTCTGTACCATCACCTTGCACAAAACTCATTACAGGTTCCGTGCCAAATAGATCAGTTCTAGTCAATTTACTCGGAATTTGAATTGCCGTTTCAATAAACTGAATATTTTCTAGACTGTGCTGTAATCCATCGAAGTGTTGATAATTTTGCTTAAAAATTGCCTCTTTTAACCAGACAATTGCGCTCTCTAATAAGTTGTCATAAATATTTGAACTAAAATGATAAAGCGCAAATTTTTCAAAAGCATTCTCAAGTTGATAAGCAATTGCTTGCACAGTTTCTAGTCCCAACATACGGGAACCACCCTTCAAACTGTGCACTGCTCTTTGTAGCTGAAGTAAGATACTACGATTGGTACGCTGCTCAAACCACTGCTTTAACAGATGATCGGCCATCTCTAAAAGCTCGGCCGCTTCCTCCATAAATGTCTGCTCGACAACAGAATCAATATCCTGATCTTGGATACTATCTGCATAGCCTTCTGCATCAAAAACTTGTAATTCTGTGTGCTCAACAAGTCTCGTATTAGACTCAACAATCTGCTCAAAATTAGAAGTTAACTCATCGAGATTTAACGCAGTATCGTGTATAGCTTCTTGCTGTAATACTTCAACATTTAATTCTGGTATAACATCTGTTTCAGACTCTGCTTGCATCTCTTTAACAACAGAGCCAAGTGACTCATATACCTTACCGGCATTCTTAAGCGCTTGAATAGTATGAGAAGCCGCATAATCTAGATGCTGCTCACGTACTATTTGTAGACGGTCAGCTAAATCATCTTGAACCAGACGGATAAAATCAATAAGAGCAGATGAAGCAACCAACTGTCTTTGAATTATGCGCTCATAAATACTTTCTAATTCATGTGCAATTAAACCAATATAATTTGCCTGAATCATATTTGCCCCACCTTTTAAGGTATGCAAATAACGCATCAGGTTATTAAGAGCAGCAAAGTTCTCTTGATCATTAACCCAAATATTAAGATCTGTATCCATTCCTTCAAGCAACTCATCGGCTTCTTCAAGAAAAATATCTAACAGTTCTGGATCAAAATAACGATTTACATGCTCAGTAGTCATGAACTGGCGATCTAAATGCATACTCTGACTCATTGTTAAATGATCAGTTAATACACTTTCGATAGATGCCGGAGATTCATGTGATGTTTGTTCTAAATCAACACTGAATAACGACTCAACAACATCCTGATTATCTAATGGTTCAGAATTAAGGCTTGGAATATGTTGGGTATATAGTTTTAGCTCTTCCAAAACATTTTGGTGTTGCTCAATAATACTAACTCTTTGACCCGCAGCTAATGCGTCGAATAACTGAATTAATTGTTGATGTGCTTTCTGATAAATTTCAAAAACATAATCTGATTGCAATAAGTCAGGTCGATCAAGCAATACGTCATAGCTATCTTTTAGTTGGTTCGTATATTCATATAAACCAACCATGGCCTGAGACTGAGTATGTTGTAGTAACAAGTCAGCTTGTTCACTTAATCGTTCAAGATAGTGAGGAAACTCAGAACGAATTCCCTTCTCAAAATCTAGCTCTGCATCAAGTAATTCGGAAACATCGAGCTGTAACAGCTGAGATACCAGACCATGTGGAGGCATGAGTGGGCTTGAATGCTCCCCATGCTGCTCCATATACGCATCCCAAACCTGATTGAATTGTCTCAGGTCAGAATCTAATTGGTCATTAGAGCAGTGTGCAGCTAATAGATCTAAACAATTTCGAATAAACTGTCTGTAATCACGGAGTAGTAATATCTCTTCTGAATGAGAAGAAAGTTCTTCTTGTAATAAGATTTTGAATAAATGCTCAACCTTCGTACTAGCATCAAAAATTGCTTCTACCTGAGCCATTGCCGAGCTACCGCGCAATGTATGTAATGCACGAATGAGCGCATTATAACTTTCGTGCTGATGTATTTCTTGTTCTAAAAATTGATCAATGGTCGCTAAGTGCTCTTCCGCTTCTTCCATAAATAAAACTAAGGTTTCAGCAAGATTATGTTCACTTTCTATCATGGTTTCTAGGATTAAATTATCTGACACCGGCTCTAAATCATTCACCTCTAAACCAGTCTTAGTTTCCGCAGTGAGAGTATCAGACAATAATAAAAGTTCTTCTAAAGTGGGCTCTAAACTTTGCTGTTGTTGTAATTGTTGTCCCAATAAAATAAGAGGTCTAAAATCTACTGTATGTTCCTTTTTAGATTTAAAGTCATCTACTAATTTAAAGAAATAGAATTTAAATACCAACTGAACATATTGTTGGATGTTAGGAGTTAATGTGAGACTCTCATTGAGTATCCGATTAAGCGTATCTTCTACAATCCAAGCAAGCTCAGCAGAGGATTTCGCTGCAATCATTCGCCCTGAACCTTTCAAGGTATGAAAATGGCGACGGATCTCAGTCAGAGTAGCAACATTTTTAGATTGCATCCATTCATGAATCAAAGATTGCAATTCAACAAAAATTTCTTCAATTTCTTCAACGAAGATATCAAGAAATTCAGCATCTTGTTGAGAATAGCTATCTTCCGGTAGCATCATTGCTTCAGTTAAAGTTTTTAATATTTCTTTCATAGCAAAGGCTTCTTTTGCTTGTCTCCTAAATGGAGAAAAACGACAAAGTCAACGCCAGATAAATAGCTGTGTCCCCAATATTTACCTAGCGTTGTTAATACTTTTTAAAAGGATAGCTATTATAGAAACAGCTATCCTCGTCCCCAATTTAATCAGGTAATTTAAAGTCCGTTACCGATTCACGTAATGACTCTGCCATATTTGCTAATTCAGAAACCGAACGTGCTGTATCGAATGTTGCAGTTGTCGTTTGCGAAGTAATTTCTTGTACGACGGTCATCGTTGTCGCAATATGACTCGCAGATGCAGACTGAAGTTTTGCAGCATCAGAAATGCTGGCCATTAAGTTTGCCAAGTCACCCGATACTTTTTGAATCTCGTCCAAGGCAATACCCGCATCTTTTGCCAAGTTCGCTCCGCGTACAACCTCAGTTGTTGTCTGTTCCATTGAAATAACAGCTTCGTTAGTATCGGTCTGAATTGTTTTAACCAGAGTTTCGATCTGTTTAGTTGCCGATGCTGAACGTTCTGCAAGACGTTGTACTTCATCTGCAACCACGGCAAAACCACGTCCTGCCTCACCTGCCATAGATGCTTGAATTGCCGCATTTAATGCAAGAATGTTTGTTTGGTCCGCAATATCGTTAATTAACGATACGATGTTACCAATTTCTTGTGAAGACTCACCCAAACGTTTAATACGTTTAGAAGTTTCCTGAATCTGCTCACGAATCGTGTCCATACCTTCAATTGAACGGTTTACCACTTGTGCGCCATTAGAAGCAATTTGTACCGAACGTTCTGCTACTTCGGTAGATTCCGATGCATTTGAAGATACTTGGTCAATTGATTGCGCCATTTCATTCATTGCGGTTGATGCGCCGGCAATCTCTTGTGCCTGATGCTCTGATGCTTCTGCCAACTGGTTAGTAATATTCTGTGTATCATGCGTATAACGAGCAACTTCCTGAGAAGTTTCATGAATTCGGGATACAAGATCACGTAATTGGTCAATCGCAAAGTTAATCGAGTCGGCAATCGCTCCCGTAAAGTCTTCAGATACCGTTGCATATGAACGCAAGTCACCGTCTGCCAAGTCAGCGATTTCATCTAGTAAACGTAAAATCGCGTTTTGGTTACGGTCATATTCTTCTTGCAAGGTAGCTACACGTTGTTTATCTGCTTGACTACGAAGTGATAAAAGCTTTAAGACTGAACTAATTAAACCAAGAAGTGATAATGTAAGAAGTGCAACTAAAGCAAAGGCTTTCCAACCATATTGTGTTTGCTTAGAAAGATCACCCAATACAGATAACATTTCATCAGATTCCGACAAAATCTCGCCTGATGACTGACGTACGTTTACAATCTGATCTGTATGCTGAAGAACTGATGCCGCTGCAGATTTTAAAACTTTATCATATTCAGATTTAATACCTTCCAAAGACTCACGTACTTCTGGAGACTCAACTCTAGCAACACCCAATTCAGCATTTCCGTTTAGCTGTGCATTTAAATACACACCAAACGTCTCAATATCCACACCAAAGTCATGTGCTGAGGTCTGAGAATTTTCTGTACCAACCAAAACAGTGTTAATAGAGCGCAAAATACGTTCTGCAATAAATACTTGGTTCTTAGCAATAATCACCTGACTACTTGGTGCTTTTTCGCGAACCATCTTATCAACCATCAAGTTATATTCAGCTTGAATCTCTGGAATAGAATCACTAATCGAGATATTCATGTTATATAACTGATTAATTACGTCTTGATGTGACGAGATTAAGTTAATGTCATAAGACAAAGCTTTCCACAGAACCGCAACTTTTTTGTATTCTTTTGAAGATTTACCATGAATATTTTCAACATCTTTGATATTTTCTGCAAAAAGTTTATTTGATTCCGCTAACTCTTTCATAGCTTTAGGTGAACCAGAAGCCGTTGCTTCAGTAGCCTGTCTAGAAATCGTTTGTGACAATAAACGCAACTCACCTAAACTACGTGTTAATTCGTTATGTCGAGGTACGCTATAAAATAAATAAACGAGCGAAGTTAAAGCAAATACCAAACATAACAACGCTACATAAAGGATAGGCTTGGACTTTTCACTTTCTCCAAATAAACTGGCGTATTGCTCAATTCCTGACTGGATTTTTGCAATAAAATTGAGACCCGATTTTTCGGACGCAACACGATTGCCGCCTTTCTTTTTAAGCTTAAAGCCCATAGCTTCTCCCCAGAAAATACTCTGTTTTTCACAGCGTAAAAAATTAGTTTATAAATTTTGTCGATGCATTCATGTAATGTGGGTTTTGCAATAAACGACTAAATAAAAAGACATGCCAATGCTGGTTATGTTGGTGAAAATAACCTTGGCAATAATCTTTTAGGTTTTCCTCTAAGTCTAAGCTTTGAGAAAAAAAACTTTTTTTATTAAAGTGCTGAATCCCCAAGACCTGATCCACAACCAACCCCACATACTGGTCGTGATGGCTAATACATAACACTTTTTGGGCAGACGAAAATGTACTTCGTTGCCCTGAAATAAAATGAGCCAAATCAGAAACTGAAAGCAACCGTCCCCGAATGTTCGCTAAACCTTTTACCCAACTTTGAGCATTTGGAACTGGCGTATATTTCGGTGGATAGATAACTTCTGACACTTCCCCAAGTGGTGCGACGAAGTATTGCCCTCTCATTTCAAAAGCAATTCCTGACCATCGCTGTGCTTCATTTTGAACTGAAGCGTAATTCTTATTACCCCGTTTAGACAAACGAAGTAACTCGATAAATCCATTCGCTGCCATACTCGATCCTATAAAACGGGCAGATAATCCCGTTATTTATGTTTTTATGGATGGATGAGTTAATTTAGAAATTGTTTAATTACATCAATCAATTGCTTTTCTTCGATAGGTTTAATCAGATAATCGATTGCACCTTGACGCTTGCCCCATACTCGGTCAGTTGCCTGATCTTTAGTACTCACAATAACAACTGGAATATGCTTAGTGTCTTCATCGCGGGTAATCTGACGTGTTGCCTGAAAACCATTTACACCAGGCATAACAACATCCATTAACACTAAGTCAGGCTGTTCGGCTTTTGCTAAAGTTACACCATCTGCACCATTAGATGCTTCAAGTACGTCATAGCCGTGCTTGGTTAGAATTTCTCTAAAACGATAAGTTTCTGTTGGTGAATCATCAACAATAAGAATACGTGCCATTTCTTTGCCCTTAAATTACTTAATTATGAACTTACATGATTACGAATCGCGTTTAACAATTCGTCTTTGCTAAAAGGTTTCGTCAAGTATTCATCTGAACCTACCACACGCCCTTTTGCCTGATCAAATAAACCATCTTTACTAGAGAGCATGATAACGGGAATGTTCTGATAATTTTGAGAGTTTTTAATCAAAGCGCAAGTTTGATAACCGTCTAAACGAGGCATCATGATATCGACAAAAACAATATCTGGATTTGCCTCTGCAATTTTGGACAAAGCTTCAAATCCATCCACCGCAGTAATTACTTCACAGCCTTCTCGCTGTAATAAAGTTTCGGCTGTTCGGCGAATGGTTTTTGAGTCATCAATTACCATTACTTTCAGATTTTGGAATGCATCTTCCATTTAATCTTCCATCCCCATAAATATAAAATATAAATGCAATTTAACTTAAATTTGTTTTTACGCATTTATACGCATTTTTAACATATCTCACAGTCTATTTTCAATGAGGCATTTTTGTCTACTTTCTCATTTATAAACAATAACTTTTAACCTCATCACACTTTAATTAAAATTATCATTTTTTTTATAATGACTATATTTTTATTCAGCTAAATAATAACTAATATATTAAAGATTAATTATTTAAAAATAAGCAATTTAGCTTTCTTTTTTGGGGATATTCAATGAATAATCGGATGAAATATGCCTTTTATAGGAACTGCTTGTCTGTATCTATAGGCATTATTTCCTTCGGTTCGCTCTGTTTTTCAACAACCTTGGCTCTAGCGGATACTTCTAAAGTGGTCTGGTATCGTTATTATGATCAACACGGTACGGCCAATATCAGTACATCAGTCACTCCTGCTCACATTCGTTACGGTTATGAAGTTCTAGATCAAAATATGCAAGTGATTAAAAGAAATCACTCTTATAGTGCCGAGGCTGATTTAAATCAATCAGGTCAACGAGCATTATCGGCACGGCATAGAGAATTAGATATCAAATTAAAAAATGCTTATAGCAATAGTAAGACAGCCATGCTTAAAAGAGATCAAGCATTACTTGCTATAAAGAAGCAAATTAACTATCAAGAGGAACAACTCGACCAGTTACAACAAGACAAAATTTTATTTAAGCGTCAAGAAATGGAATATTTCAGAAAGCGAGAAGTCATTCCTGAGCGACATAAGACTTTGATTGAAAACAATCTAAATAATATTTACAGAGTCAAACAAACACTTGAAACTCTTTCCAAGACTTACAAACGTACCAATAGCGAGTATGAAAACATTATCGAACGTTTAAAAAAGCTTGAATAACTGTAAAGGTTTATCAAGAATAGGGGCAAAATAAAATTTGAATTATAGGATGATGCTGTATGCACAAGATGCATCTCACCCCTTCCACTATTTTTAAACTGAGTATTATTAGTTTATGTTTGATTTTAGCTGCATGTAATCAGCAAGAAACGACTAAAACAACGGCATCAGCTCCAGCAAAAATTGAACTCATTCCTCAAGACCTGATTGCAGTTAAAGAAGGAGCTCTTGACTCTCAAACTGCATTTACAGGAACCATTCGTGCGGTTCAGCAAAGTTCAATTCAGGCTCAAGTGAGTGCTACGGCGACTACTGTAACTACAAATGTTGGTCAACAAGTACAAAAAGGCCAAGTTTTAGTGAGATTGAATAATCAGGACAATGTTGCACGATTAGCACAAGCACGCGCCAACCTCGCATCAGCTCAGTCACAAGCTGAACTTGCACGCAATTTAATGAACCGAAAGCAAAGACTTTTTAATCAAGGGTTTATTGCTCGTGTCGAGTTTGAACAGAGTCAGGTTGACTATAAAGGACAACTTGAAAGTGTAAAGGCCCAACAAGCGAATGTTGATATTGCTCGTAAGGCTGATCAGGACGGCATTATTACCAGCCCAATCTCAGGCGTCATTACTAAACGACAAGTCGAACCTGGTCAAACTGTATCAGTTGGTCAAACATTATTTGAAATCGTAAATCCAGACCAACTCGAAATACAAGCCAAGTTACCAATTGAGCAGCAGTCTGCTCTTAAAGTGGGTAGTAGTATTCAATATCAGATTCAAGGAAACTCTAAACAGTTAAATGCGACGCTTACGCGTATTTCACCTGTTGCTGATCAAGACAGCCGACAAATCGAATTTTTTGCTGTTCCTAAAGAAAAAATTGATTCGCTAAGCATTGGGGCTTTCATTAATGGAAATATTCTCCGCAATGATACTCAGCAAGGCCAAACGATTCCTTTAGACAGCATTCAAAATATGCAACATGATCCTTTTGTATGGGTGGTACGTAATCACACCATTCAAAAAGTTAAAATTCGTGTGATTGAACAGCGCTATAACGACAATATTGCTTTAGTTGATGGCCTACAACGCACAGATCTAGTGAGCCGTATTCAATTTGAAGATTCCGACATTAATAAAAAAGTGACGGTTACAACCGAAAAAAATAAATAAGGTAGCAAATAGCATATGTGGTTTACTCAAATCAGTGTGAAATATCCCGTTTTTACTATTATGATGATGCTCAGCTTAATGGTACTCGGGTTAGCTTCTTGGAAACGTATGACGGTTGAAGAGTTTCCGAACGTCGATTTCCCATTCGTAGTAGTGACTACGCAATATGCTGGTGCTTCACCTGAAGCTGTCGAATCAGATATTACAAAAAAACTCGAAGATCAGATCAATACAATTTCTGGGATTAAACAAATCACTTCACGCTCAAGTGAAGGCTTTTCAATGATTGTGGCTGAGTTCAATCTCGATACTTCATCGGCCCTTGCAGCACAAGATGTTCGTGACAAAATTGCTCCTGTCACAGCCCAATTTCGTGATGAAATTGATACACCGATTGTACAACGCTACGACCCCTCTTCTAGCCCGATTATGTCGGTTGTATTTGAATCAGATACGATGAGCTTGGCTCAATTAAGTTCATATGTAGATAAAAAAATTGTGCCTCAGCTTAAAACCGTGTCTGGTGTCGGTAATGTGAATTTATTAGGGGATGCCAAACGGCAAATACGAATAAAAATTCTTCCTGAGCAATTGCAAAGTTATGGTATTGGCATTGATCAGGTCATCAATACACTAAAAAATGAAAATATTGAAATTCCCGCAGGAACCTTACAACAAAAGAATTCTGAACTGGTTGTACAGATTCAATCAAAGGTCATTCATCCACTTGCTTTTGGTGATTTGGTGATTGCCAATAAAAATGGTTCACCAATTTTTCTAAAGCAAGTTGCAACGATTGAAGATACACAAGCCGAACTACAATCAAGCGCATTTTATAATGGAAGAACAGCGGTCTCTGTCGATATTTTAAAGAGTTCTGATGCCAATGTAATTCAGGTTGTTGATAAAACCTACCAAACTTTAGAGAAATTAAAAGCACAAATGCCTGCGGGTTTAAACTACAAAGTTGTGGCCGATAGCTCCAAAGGAATTCGTGCTTCAATTAAAGATGTGACCCGTACCATTATTGAAGGTGCTGCCTTAGCAGTTTTAATTGTTCTATTATTTTTAGGCTCTTTCCGCTCTACCGTCATTACAGGCTTAACCTTACCAATTACTTTGCTAGGAACCTTAACGTTCATTTGGGCTTTTGGTTTCAGCATTAATATGATGACGTTATTAGCCCTATCGCTCAGTATTGGCCTCTTAATTGATGATGCGATTGTGGTTCGGGAAAACATTGTAAGACATACTGAACTTGGCAAAGATCATGTGACTGCTGCCCTAGAAGGCACAAAAGAAATTGGTTTAGCTGTACTCGCAACCACGCTTACCATTGTGGCCGTATTTTTACCTGTCGCCTTCATGGGCGGGTTGATTGGACGTTTCTTTTATCAGTTTGGCGTAACGGTGAGTACAGCCGTTTTAATTTCAATGTTTATTAGTTTTACGCTCGATCCAATGCTTTCTGCTCACTGGAAAGATCCAATCAAGAAAAAAGATAATTGGCTACAACGCTTTTTTAACCATATTTCTAATGTGTTAGATCGACTGACTCATGTTTATGAAAAGCTCTTAAAGCTGGCTTTACGTTTCCGTTTCATCACAGTCATTATTGCAATTGTTTCACTATTTGCTGCACTAGGACTGTCTAAACTCATCGGGACCGAATTTGTACCTACCCCAGATAAAGGTGAAGTTCGTATTCAGTTTGAAACTCCTGTAGATGCTTCTTTGGAATATACCCAAGCGAAATTACATCAAGTCGATAAAATTATTAGACAATTTCCCGATGTGGTTTCTACTTATGGCGTGGTCAACAGTGAAGTAGACTCAGGTAAAAACCATGCAGGTTTAGGCGTGACCTTAAAGCCAAAACAAGAACGTAGCTCAGATCTGAATACACTCAATAATGAGTTCCGTGATCGTTTGCAAAGTGTAGCGGGTATTCGAGTGACTTCTGTTGCCGCAGCACAAGATTCTGTCTCAGGCGGGCAAAAGCCAATCATGATCTCTATTAAAGGATCTGACCTAAATGAGCTACAGAAAATTTCAGATCGCTTTATTGCTGAAATGGAAAAAATTAAAGGTGTAGTTGATTTAGAAAGCTCATTGAAAGAACCAAAGCCGACTCTGGGTGTCCATATTAATCGTGTACTGGCAAGTGACTTAGGTTTATCAGTTTCTCAGATTGCCAATGCGATTCGCCCATTAATTGCGGGTGATAATGTCACAACTTGGGAAGATCGCGATGGCGAAAATTATGATGTGAATGTACGTTTAAATGAAAATAAACGTATGCTTCCGCAAGATGTGCAGAACCTATATCTCAATTCCAATAAGACCAATGCGACTGGGCAAAATATATTAGTTCCACTTAGCGCAGTTGCAACAACCGAAGAAAAACTCGGTGCTTCACAAATTAACCGACGTGATCTTGAGCGTGAAGTACTGATTGAGGCAAATACTTCAGGACGACCTAGTGGTGACATTGGTCAAGACATCGATAAAATGCAAAAGGCATTTAAACTACCTGCTGGATATACATTTGATACTCAAGGGGCAAATGCTGACATGGCTGAATCTGCTGGATATGCATTAACAGCCATCACCCTTTCAATTGTATTTATCTATATTGTTTTAGGTTCTCAGTTTAATAGCTTTATCCATCCTGCTGCAATTATGACTTCTTTACCATTGTCACTCATTGGTGTTTTTCTTGCCCTATTCTTATTCAAAAGTACCCTAAACCTATTTTCGATTATCGGTATTATCATGTTGATGGGGCTCGTCACCAAAAATGCGATTTTGCTTATCGACTTTATTAAAAAAGCAATGGATCAGGGGACAAGCCGTTACGATGCTATTTTACAAGCGGGCAAAACTCGTTTACGTCCAATTTTAATGACAACAAGTGCCATGGTGATGGGGATGGTTCCTTTAGCTTTAGGTCTTGGCGAAGGCGGTGAGCAAAGCGCACCAATGGCTCACGCTGTGATTGGGGGAGTAATTACCTCTACCCTATTGACTCTTGTGGTTGTACCCGTCATTTTCACTTATCTAGATGACTTGAAAAACTTTATGCTGCGTCAAACTCGACGATTCATGTCATAATGCAACGATTATCGTATAATCTGCGTTTTTATAACGCTTAACTTTTAGGACTTTTTCCATGCGCGCAAGCCGCTTTTTATTTGCAACGTTGAGAGAAACCCCAAATGATGCTGAAGTGATTTCACACCAGCTCATGTTACGTGCGGGGATGATTCGTAAATTGGCATCTGGTTTATATACATGGCTGCCGATGGGAACACGTGTGCTTAAAAAAGTTGATGCGATTGTTCGTGAAGAAATGAACCGCTCAGGCGCAATGGAAGTGTTCATGCCCGTAACTCAACCCGCAAGTCTTTGGGAAGAATCGGGTCGATATGAACAATATGGTCCTGAATTATTACGCTTTAAAGATCGTCATACGAACCCATTCGTACTTGGGCCAACGCATGAAGAAGTTATTACAGACATGGCGCGTAACGAACTTAAAAGTTATAAGCAACTTCCTGTAAATTTCTATCAAATTCAAACCAAATTCCGTGATGAAATTCGTCCACGTTTTGGTGTAATGCGTTCACGTGAGTTCATCATGAAAGATGCTTATTCTTTCCATGCAACTCAAGAGTCATTACAAGAAACTTATGACGTAATGTACGATACATATAGTCGTATTTTCACTCGTTTAGGTTTAGATTTCCGCCCAGTACAAGCCGACACGGGTTCTATTGGTGGTTCAGCTTCACATGAATTCCACGTATTGGCTGCTAGTGGTGAAGATGACATCGCATTTTCAACTGAATCTGATTATGCAGCAAACGTTGAAATGGCTGAGGCTGTTTTAGTGGGTGAACGTGCAGCACCGACACAAGAATTTAAATTAGTTGAAACACCAAACCAGAAAACGATTGATGATGTATGTCAGTTCTTAAATGCTGACCCTAAGCAATCTGTTAAAGCTTTATTAGTTCAAGGTGTTGCTGACGAAAAAGGTAATGTTCCTGTCGTTGCTCTATTTGTACGTGGTGACCACGAACTTAATGAGATTAAAGCTGAGAAGCATCCTTCAGTGGCTGCCCCTCTTACTTTTGCAACTGAAGCACAACTTCAAGCATTTGGTTTAACTGCTGGCTTTACAGGTCCACAAGGTTTAGTTGAAAAAGGCTTAACTGTAATTGTTGACCGCGCTGCATCTGTTCTTTCAGATTTTGTTGCTGGTGCAAATGAAGCTGATAAACATGCTGTTGGCGTAAACTGGGAACGTGATGCGCAAATTACAGAAGTTTTTGATTTACGTAATGTCGTTGAAGGTGACCCATCTCCAGACGGTAAAGGCACACTACAAATTAAACGTGGTATTGAAGTAGGTCATATTTTCCAGCTGGGTACTAAATACTCTGAAGCTTTAGGCTGTAAAGTTCTAGGTGAAGATGGCAAACCATTTACAGTAACCATGGGATGCTACGGTATTGGCGTAACTCGTGTTGTTGCAGCTGCAATTGAACAAAACTACGATGACAAAGGTATTATGTGGCCACAAGCCATTGCACCTTTTGAAATTGCAATTGTTCCAATGAATGCGCACAAATCACCACGTACTCTTGAAGCAGCAGAAGCACTTTATGCAGAACTTCAAGCTCAAGGTTTTGATGTGTTGCTTGATGATCGTAACGAACGTCCAGGCGTTAAGTTCTCTGACCTTGAATTGATGGGTATTCCACACCGTATTGTGATTGGTGAAAAAGGTCTTGATGCTGGTACTTTTGAATATAAAGGCCGTCGCGATGCTGAAGCGAGCAATTTAACGAAAGAAGAACTTTTAGCTAAGTTAGCGCGTTAATAAATAGACAAATAAAAAAGCAGCTTTTAGAAGCTGCTTTTTTTTAACTCAATTTTTATGCCTGAACTGTTAAGTCCTTGATGTTCGTTGAGGAGCCATTGGTTTTAACAGACTCAATTCCTTTATCACGTGAAGCTTCACTCGCATAGAATTGACTTGTGCCAATAATTTGATGATTTGCAGCTTTTAAATTGAAATAAGGTTTCCCATTCTTTGCAGTTAAACGCTCATATCGTGCGTCATCACCACTATTTTTCTGAATTGATTCAATACCATTTACCGCAGAAGCTTTAGCCTTATATAGCTCACTATTTAGAATAGGTTCACCATTTCCTGCCTTTAAAATAAAGCGGTATTGTCCATCACTCGCTAGTGAAATTTCGTACCATCCTGCCATAAAAACCTCATTTTTTTGTTGGTGTGGGTATGACTTTCGTTATTATTCTGGACGAAAGTTATTTGTTATTTATAACAATATAAATGGGCTATCATTCTTTGAATAGCCCATTTTTTATACTTTTTCGTAATAAAATTATAATGATGTTAGAACTTTAAAAAGTAGAGATATAAGTGCATATCTCTACTGAAATGTAATTAAAATTAACAATTTAAGCTTTTTTTACAAATTCAGATTTTAACTTCATCTGACCAATACCATCAATTTTGCAATCGATATTGTGGCCATCGCTTGCATCTGGAACTAAACGAATCGTTTTTACTTTCGTGCCTACTTTGACGACTGAAGATGAACCTTTAATTTTTAAGTCTTTAATGACAGTTACGCTGTCGCCATCAGCTAATACATTTCCATTAGCATCTTTAATAATTTCTTGTTCTTCAGTAAGCGATGCATCCCCTTCTTTCCACTCATTTGAGCATTCAGGACAAATCAATAAGTCGCCATCTTGGTAAGTATATTCTGATTGGCATTTTGGACAGTTTGGCAAAGACATGAAAAAAAATCTCAAAAAGTATATTATGCGAGATATGACTCATTTTTTAAAGTTTTAAATAAAAGACTTTTACCAAAAAAAAATTTATACATTCATTTTGAGTTTTTACTTAATAAATATTCTTTCAAAATAATTGCATGGTTATTTTCAACATCTTTTGCTGAATATAAAAGCGTAACTGTATGTTCTACTGCGATGTGTTGTAGCTCTTCAACTGCGGAGTTGGTTTCAAGCTCTTTTAAATAATGCTGCTTAAATTCTTCCCAATGATCTGGCGTTGCTGCATGGAACCACTTGCGCAGTTCAGTTGAAGGCGCCACTTCTTTTAACCACAAATCTAAATGAGCCTTTTCCTTACTAATTCCCCGACTCCATAGGCGATCAACTAAAATTCGCTTTCCATCACTAGGCTCAGCATTTTCATAAATTCTTTTAATACGTATATCCATTTCTGACACCTACTCAGCTTAATCTAAATATTATTGGCTTAATCATCACATTGATTTGCCTGCTTCTACAATCTAAATCTTTGGCGCTAAATATTGTCTCAATTTGCCATTGTTGATTAATTCAGGCATATAAATTGCTTTCTAATTTTTCATTATTTTATCAAATGGTAAAAAATGAAATATTATATTTATCCCTGTTTATCTCAGGAAAATGCCCCTTATTTGATTTTGTCATCTGGGTTAGGTGGTCATGCTAGTTTTTGGAGTCCACAACTCGAATCGTTAAGTGCACATTTTAATGTCGTGACTTATGATCAAGAAGGTTGCCACCAAGACAGTGCTTTATTACCTGCACATTACCATATCTGTGACATGGCAAATCAAGTACTACATTTATTAGAACATCTTCAAATTCATGAGTTCCATATGATCGGGCATGCTTTGGGTGGCATCATCGGAATGGAACTCGCAAAGCAACTACAATCCAGCTCGATTACCATGCTCAGCCTGACACTGATTAATGCATGGGATGAGCTAGACGCCCATACGCAAAAATGTTTTGATGCCCGTATCGCGTTGTTAGCCTCTGCGGGCGCTGAAGCCTATGTACGTGCACAGGCATTATTTTTGTATCCTCCAGCATGGATTTCTCAGAATCATAGCCACATTAAAAGTACTGAAGATATTCAACTCCAAGGTTTTCCGCCCAAGACAAATGTATTTGCCCGACTCAAGGCATTAATGCAATTTCAATTACTGGCAGAGCACGTACAGGTACTACAAGACACTGCAATTCATATTGTTGCCAATCAAGATGATTTTTTAGTTCCAGTACATAAATCACAAGATCTTTTTACCAAACTCGGTCATGGTCAACTCTGCATTTTACCCTCTGGTGCCCATGCTTCCACAGTGACCGAATCTCAACAACTAAATCAAATTTTCATTCAATTTTTCCATAGCATTAAGGCCTTATCATGAATACAAAAACATTAAATATTTTAGATCAACTGTTTTTAGAAGCTAGAACTCACAATAATTGGTTAGACAAAGCTGTCAGCACTCTGCAAATTCAACAAATTTATGATCTGGTCAAAATGGCACCAACTTCTGCCAACTGTAGTCCTGCTCGTTTTGTATTTTTAACAACACCTGAAGCTAAACTAAAACTCAAGCCAGCATTGTCGTCTGGCAATGTAGAAAAGACGATGACAGCTCCTGTCACTGTTTTGGTTGCCAGCGATGCGAGATTTTATGACAAACTACCAGAACTATTTCCATATGCTGATGCAAAATCATGGTTTACATCAAGTGAAGCCCTAGCACATGAAACTGCCTTTCGTAATAGTTCATTGCAAGCTGCATATTTAATTATGGCATGCCGTAGTTTAGGTTTAGATATAGGTCCAATGTCTGGTTTTGACGCGGAACAAGTTAATGAGCTATTTTTTGCAGAGACAAATCATCATATTAATCTCATCATTAACATCGGCTATGGCGACCCTCAGAAAGTTTATACACGCCTTCCCCGTTTAAATTTTGAAGAGGCTTGTCGGGTGGAATGAGTTAAGTCCATAACACCCTCTTCAATCTCAAAAGAGAAATACTTTAGTTCTACACGGCGACTTCAATGTCGCCTTTTTTTGTTCTGCTGTTTTATAAAATTGGATTTAATACACACTCCAAAAGTAAAATTGATCAAATGATGCACAATGAAGCAAGTTAGTTCCTCCTTGGTGCATAACCGCATTATTTTTTACCATTTGATAAAAATTATACCAATCAATAAATACAAGATATTGATAAATATTTAAATATTAAAGTTGGCACGCACCATGCATTATTAAATATACAAACAAATACTGAAAATTATATCTTTTATAGCTTTCAGTTCGACCTCCTAAACTCACGATGGGGAATCAAGATGAAGATCGGCGTTTTTTGTCCAATTGGAAATAATGGCTGGCTGCTTTCAGAAAATGCACCGCAATATAAACCTACCTTTGAATTAAACAAACAAATTGTACAACGTGCTGAACATTACGGTTTTGACTTTGCCCTTTCCATGATTAAGTTGCGTGGTTTTGGCGGAAAAACTGAGTTTTGGGACTATAACCTTGAAACATTTACCCTCATGGCAGGTCTCGCTGCTGTCACCAGTAAAATCCAAATTTATGCAACCGCTGCAACATTAGTCATGCCTCCTGCAATTGTGGCACGTATGGCATCGACTATAGACTCGATTTCCAATGGTCGCTTTGGATTAAATGTCGTGACCGGATGGCAAATGCCTGAATATTCCCAAATGGGTATGTGGCCCGGCGATGAATATTTTTCTAAGCGCTATGACTACTTATCTGAATATGTCGAAGTTTTACGTGAACTTTGGGCAACCGGAAAGTCAGACCTAAAAGGCGAGTTCTTCCAAATGAATGATTGTCAGGTCAAACCACAGCCTCAAGCTGATATGAAAATTATCTGTGCAGGACAATCAGATGCTGGTTTAGCTTTTTCCGCAAAATATGCTGACTACAACTTTGTTTTCGGAAAAGGTTTAAACACACCGACAGCCTATGCCGAAATTAATGATCGCTTAAAAGCTCAAACCGACAAAACTGGACGCAATGTACAGACCTATGTGTTGTTTATGGTAATTGCTGCCGAAACAGATGAAGCTGCAATGCAGAAGTGGCAACATTATAACGACGGTGCGGACATGGAAGCTATTCGTTGGCTACAAGACCAAGGTGCAAAAGATAAAGTGTCTGGCACTGACACCAATATTCGCCACATGGCCTCTAGCGTTTCTCCCGTCAATATCAATATGGGCACCATTGTTGGCTCTTTTAAAAATGTCGCAAAAATGCTCGATCAAATTTCCGAGATTGAAGGTACAGAAGGAATTTTGTTGACCTTTGATGACTTTTTACTAGGCGTAGAAGATTTTGGTCAACGTATTCAACCGCTCATGAAATGTCGTGAAAGCGTTGTTACCGAACTGATAGAGCAAGCCGAACCAAGTATTTTGGAGAAAAGCGCATGAATGAAATGTCTAATATTGTGTGTGCAGAATTCACGGCACAGATTGGTACAGGCAAAGTGTTGAAAGCTGAACCTGAACATATTCAACTAGCGGGAGAACAAACGGCGCTTGTTGTCATTGATATGCAAAATGCCTACACCTCTTTAGGTGGATATTTAGATTTAGCAGGTTTTGATGTCTCAAAGACTAAACCTGTAGTCGAAAATATTAAAAAGGCGATCGATGCTGCACATAGTGCAGGGATTCAAGTCATCTATTTTCAAAATGGTTGGGATAAAAACTACGTCGAAGCTGGTGGTTTAGGTTCTCCAAATTTTCATAAATCCAATGCCTTAAAAACCATGCGTAAACGCCCCGAATTACAAGGCCAACTTTTATCTAAAGGTGGTTGGGACTTTGCTTTAATTGATGAGTTACAACCTCTTCCGCAAGACATCATTATTGAAAAGCCACGTTATAGCGGTTTCTTTAACACGGCGCTCGACAGCATTTTACGTGCTCGTGGCATTCGTAATTTGGTCTTTGTAGGCATTGCCACCAATGTCTGTGTCGAGTCGACCTTACGTGATGGTTTCTTTTTGGAATATTTCGGTGTTGCACTTAAAGATGCTTGCTATCAAGCCGGACCTCAAGAGGCTCATGACGCAGCCCTATATAACATTAAAACTTTTTTTGGCTGGGTATCTGACACCAATAGTTTTATTGAAACCTTTAGTTCGGCATCAACATTGCTACAGCAATCTGCCTAATTCATACATTTAATTTTATCTAAAATTTTTTGATTTGGAGCATTTTATGTCTAAACAAGTTGTTATCCCTGAAGGAACATCGGCACCACTTGCACCCTATGTTCCTGCAACCAAAGCAGACAATATTGTGTATGTCTCAGGCACATTGTCTTTTGATGAAAATAATAATGTGATCTGTATTGGTGATGCTGCAGGACAGACTCGCCATATTTTAGAAACGATCAAAAAAGTGATTGAAACTGCGGGTGGCACCATGGATGACGTAACGTTTAATTCCATTTTCATTAAAGATTGGGCGGACTATACCGCAGTGAATACGGTATATGCAGAATATTTTCCGGGTGACAAACCTGCTCGCTTTTGTATCCAGTGCGGCTTGGTTAAACCCGATGCCTTAATTGAAATTGCATCGATTGCCCATGTGGGATAAACGATGTCACTGATAAAAACCTTAAGCATCGTAATTGATGTGATGTTTTAGCCTCGATTCATTGTAATGATCATGCATTGGGGTGGGAGAGCAATCATGCAAAAAAGAGAAGAGAAACAGGGTTTAACTCCATCTGCTATTCAGCAGGCTCAAACATGCTCAACACACTTAGAAGTAGATCAGCATACTTTTAGACAAGGCATGGCCAATCTTGGAGCAGCAGTGAATGTCATCACGACAGATGGACCTGCGGGACAGGCTGGTTTTACAGCATCCGCAGTATGTAGCGTAACAGATACACCGCCGACACTATTGGTTTGTCTCAATCGCTCAGCATCAGTTTTTAATACTTTTAAACAAAACGAGGTGCTTTGTGTCAATACACTGGCCGCCCATCAAAGTACGCTATCTACAATATTCGGCGGAAAAACACCAATGCCAGAACGCTTTGCTCATGGGGAATGGAGCAAGCTACTCACTGGCTCTCCGATTTTGAATGAGGCCTTGGTGTCATTTGATTGTGAAATTGTACAAAGCATGAGTATCGGTAGTCATGATGTCTTGTTTTGTGCGGTCAAAGCAATGAAACACCAAAGTGGACTTAATGCACTTATGTACTTCAACCGCAGTTATTGCGAATTACAAATAGCATGCTAATGCAGATAAAAAATGAAAAAGAGGATCTGTTATGCGAACAAAAGAATCTTGGTTTCCTAAATTTAAGCCGCACACAGGTAATTTAGAAACTCCCGTACAAATTGATGAATATCTTCCTCTCGGTAAAAGTATTGTTTTGGGGTTACAACATGCTTTTGCTATGTTCGGAGCGACTGTTTTAGCTCCATTACTCATGGGCTTTGATCCGAACCTCACCATTTTTATTACTGGTATTGGCACCATCTTGTTCTTTTTAATTACTGGTGGGCGTATGCCTAGCTATCTCGGATCAAGCTTCGCCTTTATTGGCGCAGTCGCAGCAGCGACAGGCTATGCAGGGGTTGGATCAAATCCAAATTTAGCTGTGGCGCTTGGCGGTACAATCATTTGCGGTTTGATTTATGCATGCATCGGTTTAATTGTCATGAAAACTGGAACTGCATGGATTGAAAAACTCATGCCACCCGTGGTCACCGGTGCAATTGTTATGATTATTGGTTTAAACCTTGCACCTGTAACAATCAAAAGCGTTTCGACAAATAGCTTTGACACGTGGATGGCAGTCATTACCATTTTATGCATTAGTGCGGTTGCCGTTTTTACAAGAGGTATGATTCGCCGCCTTCTATTACTCATCGGGCTCATCAGTGCTTATTTTATTTATTTTCTACTTACCAATATTTTAGGGTTAGGCAAACCCATCGATTTTAATGTGATCAGTCAAGCTGCATGGTTTGGCCTACCAACTTTTCACTCACCTGTTTTTAATGCCAAAGCTATTTTATTGATTGCACCTGTTGCGCTTATTTTAGTCGCTGAAAACTTAGGACATTTTAAAGCGGTTTCTGCCATGACAGAACGTAATTTATCTCCATATATGGGGCGTGCTTTTTTTGCCGATGGTATCTGTACAAGTTTATCAGCTTCTGTTGGTGGCACAGGGATGACGACTTATGCTGAAAATATAGGAGTAATGGCAGTAACTAAAGTCTATTCAACGACTATTTTTGTGGTTGCAGGACTATTTGCAATTCTACTCGGTCTATCCCCTAAATTTGGAGCAATCATTAGTACCATTCCTGTTGCTTTATTAGGCGGTGCGTCCATTGTTGTCTTTGGCTTAATTACTGTGGCTGGAGCAAAAATCTGGATCGATAACAAAGTTGATTTCACTAAAAATAGTACTTTAATTATTGCAGCAGTCAGTCTCATTATGGGTGCTGGTAATTTAAGTCTACATATTGGGCCATTTGACCTAGGAGGAATTGGAACTGCGACACTTGCAGCAATTGTGCTTAACCTATTACTCAACAGAACGGAAAAATCCGAAAGTCAGTCTATTGAAAAATCAGTAAAACCGCTTAATTCTGTCCCACATCTCTAATTCTGGAGAAATTCCTTGATTCAAAGTGTTTCATTTATCGGTTTAGGTGCAATGGGATGGCATATAGCTTCCCATTTAACCCAAGTATGTAGCCAAGTCTATGTTTGGAATCGTACTTTTGCTAAAGCAAAGCAACATGAACAAACCTTTGGTACGCAGGCTGTAGACCTAACGCAAGCTCTACAAGCAGATATTATCTTTTCATGCCTACCTACTAGCCAAGATGTAGAAAATTTAATTGCGGATTTTCAACTAAAACAAGGCTGTATTTGGGTAGATTGCACTAGCGGTGTGCCAGAGACTGCAAGAAAACTCAGCCAACAGCTCAAATTAAATGGGGTTGATTATTTAGATACACCAGTTTCAGGACAAACGATTGGAGCTGAACGAGGAACTCTCACGGTAATGGTCGGAGGTGAGGAGTCTGCTTTTAAAAGAGCAAAACCGTTTATTCAAGCATTTGCTAATTTAGTTGAATATGTCGGAGAAAGTGGAGCTGCCTTTGCAGTAAAAGCCATCAATAACACATTAATGGCAACACATCTTTGGGCGTTGGCAGAGGGATTAAGTATCCTTAAATCTCAAGGCGTAAATTTACACTCCGCAATGAACTGTATTAACCACTCTAGTGGCAAAAGTAATGTTTCAGAACACATCATGATGCAACGTGTTTTAAACCGCAAATTTGAAAAAACTTTTGCATTAGATTTATTACAAAAGGATATTGGAATTGCACTAAATCTCGTTACTCAAAATAATTTGGAACTTCCAGCTTTTAGTCTTATTCAGCAACAGTTTAATCAGGTTTCCAAACCCGATGCACAACAAGTTGATTTTTCAGCCATAGTTAAACTATTGGAACAACAAAACCAACTAGAGCTATGTTAAGAGTAGGTCGCATGACCTACCCTTTTATAAGAAAGTAGGAGACTTTATTGATCTGGAATTTCAGCTTCAATCAATAAAGTAAGCAAAGATAGGGATTCTTGCCACCCTAAGTAACAAGCTTCTACAGGAATGACTTCTGGTATTCCTTCTTGCGTAATATGCACTTCTGTACCTACCAATACGCTTTTTAACGTAATAGTAACTTGCATAGTGCCTGGTAAATTTGGGTCATCGAATTGATCGTTGTAGCGAATTAATTCATTTGGAACTAATTCAACATATGTTCCACCAAAAGCGTGTGTTGAACCTGTCGAAAAATTGGTAAAACTCATTTTATATGAGCCACCAACTTTTGCATCAAAACTATGAACCTTGGCAGTAAAGCCGTGCGGTGGTAACCATTTGACTAAAGCATCTGGATCTAAAAATGCACGGTAAACTCGCTCGGGTGGAGCCTTAAATACGCGATGAAATTTTACTGTTCCTGTTGCCATCATATTCTCCTTATTTTAATTTCTTTTAAATTATCGAAATTATACTTATTAGCTTAAACCTTCCGATTTATCCGAACGTATATTTTTGGTGTTTTTTCAAACAAAATACTTTTTTCAGGCGAAATCAAATTACGAAAACTATGGCTGATTTTTTAGTAAAAATGGAGCAAAATAGTCAGCAATCATAAAGAAACATATTGAATTTGAGATTAATCATGAGTCTGCTCGCTTTCTCCTCATATGCTTTAAACGGTGTAGATGCACAGAAGTTTTTACAAGGCCAAGTTACTGTAGATACTGAACGTTTAGCTGAAAATGAAACTCGCTATACAGCTATTTGTGATCTTAAAGGTCGTATTCACTTTGGCTTGTGGCTAAAAAAGATTAATCCTGAAAGTTTTGAAATTGTAGTTGCTCAAGATCAAGCTGAAGAGTTTGCCAAACATGTTAAAAAATTTGGTGCTTTTTCGAAAATGACCTTGAGTGAACAAGGTGCTGTGTTCCCAAAAGTTGTGAATCATCAAACTGAGTTCAATACGACTGAAACTGATATTTCTGAATGGCAAAAACAAGCCATTATGACGGGTCAAGCGTGGATTACACAGGCAACTGAACATGAGTTCCAACCACAAGAATTGCGTCTACATCAACGTGAAGGTGTCAATTACGATAAGGGTTGTTACTTAGGTCAGGAAATTGTGGCGCGTCTTTGGTTTAAAGCAAAACCAAAACACTGGTTACATCTGGTTCAAGGTACAGGTGAAGCACCTGCTTCAGCAACTCAACTAAATAACCATATTGAAGTCGTTAATAGTGTTGCAAATGATGAAGGTTATCTTGCTTTAGTTGTTGCTAAACCTACTGCTCTACAAGAGTTGGGACTTCAAGTTCTTGAGTTACCTGAAGCTTTAAGTGGCGATGTTGCAAGACCACAATAATAATTTTATTAGCTCGAATTGCCCACTTCTAAGTTAGTGGGCTTTTTTATAGATACAAAACACTAATGATTTCATTAGATTAGAACGTCAATTTTTTAAGTTTTATATGCCATCATTAGCCCTGTTGAAATTAAAGAGAAAAAAGATGAAAACTAAACTTGCTACACTCATGTTGAGTCTGGCTATTTTCGGTTCTGCTCATGCTGACGTTAAAGCCCTTGAACAAAATCTTAAGACGAATTATCCAGATTTGCCTGTAAAAGGTGTTTATCAATCTCCTGTGCAAGGCATCTATGAAGTGTATACAAGCGGCCGCATTGTCTATACCAACCAAGATGCCAAGTACTTTTTTGTCGGTAACCTAGTCGACATCAAACAACAAAAAAACATGACTGAAGAACGTATTGCCGAACTGGGTAAAATTGACGTTAAAAGTTTGCCATTAAATCAGGCCATTAAATATGTAAAAGGTAAAGGCGAACGTACGATCTATGTCTTTAGTGACCCAGATTGCCCATATTGCCAGCGCCTAGAACAAAATATGGTTGGTGTTGATAACGTAACGGTATATGTATTCCTTTATCCTCTTACTAGTTTGCATCCAAATGCTGAAAAAGTTTCAAATCAAATCTGGTGTTCAAAAAATCCAGCAGAAGCTTGGACAAACTACATGCTTAACCGCAAATTGCCGACTAATAGCAAAAGTTGCTCAAGCCCAATTCAGAAAAATATCGCTTTAGGTCAAAAATTAAATATTGATGGAACACCTACCCTGTTCTTGCAAGATGGTCAAAGACTCTCTGGTGTTCCAAGTGATGCCAAGCAAATTGAAGCATTACTTCAGTCAGCAAAATAATAATATTACCCACTCCGTTGTATGAATGTGAGTGGGTCTTTTTTTCTCCACAATTTGCCCAAAGTGCAGCGCTTTATATACAAATCGGCTGTTTACTTTCAGCAATCAATATTTATGATGAGAAATTGAAACTATTTAATGCATCAATGGAATGATGTAGCTACGAAGTAAAAGGTTAAAAAGAAATGAAGAAATTACTAATCGCAAGCCTAATCACCCTTTCAAGTGCATCAATTTTTGCAGCTGATAACACGGCGACTACTGCTAAAACCGATGTTTTCAAACAAGCTGAACAACTCTACGCAGCAAAAAATTACTCTGCCGCATTTCAAGAAATGCAACGCCTAGCCCAAACAGGGAATGCCCAAGCCATCTATAACTTAGGCTATATGACTCAAATGGGCCAAGGTACAGCAAAAGACTCTTCTAAAGCCCTCAAATATTATGAAGATGCTTCAAATAAAGGTTACGCCCAAGCGAGTTACACGCTTGCACAAATTTATGAGACTGGTGAATTAGGGGTTGCCAAAGACAGCAACAAATTCAGTCAATATATTCAAAAGGCATCGGCTCAAGGTTCTGATGATGCAACTGTGAAAATCGCGACGATTTTATTTGCTCAGAAAAAACCGCAGTCACATCAAATTGCCCTTCAAAAGTTAGCGCCTTTAATTAGAAAGGGTAATTATCCAGCGACTCAGGTGAAAGCACTTTATGATATTAGCCAAGGTGTGGAAAATAAAAATCCGTTAATGAAACGCCAAGGTATCGAAGCTTTGCAATCGATTGCTCAAAAAGGCTACGCTCCTGCATCTATGGCTTTAGCGACCATGATGGCGAATGGCAATATCATTCCGCAAAATTTACCTGAGGCCAAAAAGATCTTTACTGAACTTGCCAATCAAAATGTTCCTAACGCTAAAGAGTCTTTAGCCTCGGTTGATAAGATTATTGCAGAAAAAAGTAAACAGGCTGCAAATGCTCCCGCACAGCCAGCACCCAAAAAATAGTCAATGAAAAGCCCCGTAAGGGGCTTTTCTTTTACCACCACAAAGCAATAAGCCCGCTAACGCCAATAAAACCAACAACTGTACTAATCATAAGCGGTGTTAATGCTTTTTCATTTAATCCATAAGCTTGTCCAAAAATTCCGAAAGCAATCGGCATTGGTAAAGCAGCAATTAATGTTCCTGCATAAAGCATCTCACGACTTACATTTGGAGTGATCAAAAAGAGAGAAAAAATCACGGATGGCATGAGGATAACTTTAAATATCGCCAACAAAATACTTTCTGTATTTACTGTTGTGATTCCAATACCCACTAAACTCCCGCCAATAGCAAACAAAGCCAAGGGCGAAGCTGTACGTCCAAGTAACTCTAGAGACTGATCAAGTGTCGTAGGAAGATTAACATCGAAAAGAATGCATCCCATTCCAACCAAAATCGCGATAATGACAGGATTCTTGAGTAAGTTTAAAAAAGTCTGTTTTAAAAGCGGTAAAAGATTTTGTTGTTGATGTAAACCAGCTTCGGCCAGAATGAGCATCAGCGCCACAATCAATAAATTTTCAATGATGAGTGTTAAAGAAATATAAATCGCAGCGTGATTACCTATCAACATGGTTAAAATAGCTGTTCCCATAAATCCAGTATTGGACATAGATGCACCCATCGAAATCACGGCGCTATGAGTTAAACTATTTTTAAAATATTTTCGATAGAGAATAAAAGCCAAGAAAAATAAAATTAAAGACCCACCACCATAAGCAAGAAAATAAGCAGGGTGCCAAATGTCTTGTAAGCTTTTATTTGCCAATGAATGGATTAAAAAAGCAGGTAAGGAAATTTTAATTACAAATGCGCTAAGAGCCCTGATCTGTTCAGGTGTTACCAATTTGATGAGGACACAAATATAGCCCATCAATAGCAATATCAAGATAGGTAAAATAACCTGAAAAACCACTGACCATCCTCACTTAGCGAAAGAAAATGGGCAAAGATGACTTTGCCCAATACAATTAAAAAGAGTTAAAAAGCTGCTTTAATCCATGAGGTTGGCAACGTAAATATTGAGGCGCAATTTTAACTTCTGCCCCTAAAGCCGCTGCTGCATGCCAAGGCCATCTTGGGTCATACAACATTGCACGAGCAAGACCAATAGCATCAGCTTGCTGGTTTTCCAAAATTTGTTCGGCATGTTCTGGCTCAGTAATTAACCCTACAGCAATGACTGGAATAGACACATGCTTTTTGACTTGTTCAGCAAATGGAACTTGGTAACCTGCCCCAATCGTAATAGATTGATGCTCGTGCAAACCACCACTAGACACATGCACATAGGCTGCACCCAATTGCTCTAAAGCTTTTGATAAACCCACTGTAGATTCAACATCCCAGTGCTCGATGCTCTCTAACCAATCAGTCGCAGAGAGTCTAACACCAACAGGATAACCTTCAGGTACAGCGAGTTTAATTGCCTGAAGAACCTCAAGAGTCATACGCATACGGTTTTCTAAAGAACCGCCATATTCATCAGTACGCTGATTGGCAATTGGCGATAAGAATTGATGAAGTAAATAACCATGTGCAGCATGAACTTCAATCAACTCAAACCCAGCTTCTACAGCACGTTTTGCAGCCGCTGCAAAGTCTTGTTGAACCTGTTTAATCTCAGCAATGGTCAAAGCATGGGGTGCTGCATCATGAACAGAAAAAGTACTTTCACTTGGTGCAACCGTTTGCCAACCATGAGGCTGATCTTTTGCAATCTGACCTTTACCTAACCACGGTTTTTCAGTAGATGCTTTACGCCCTGCATGTGCTAACTGAATTCCAAATGGCATTGGTGAAAGTGTATGAACCTTAGCTAACAACGCTTTGATTTGGTCACGTTGCTGATCATTCCAGAGCCCAAGGTCAGCATAGCTAATCCGACCTTCAGCTTGTACAGCAGTCGCCTCAACAATACAAAGTCCTGCGCCAGACAATGCATAATTCGCCCATTGCTGTTCATGCCAATAGGTAATTTCACCGTCATCTGTTGCCGAATATTGGCACATTGGAGCAATTACAATTCTATTGACCAGTTGTAGTGAACCAAAGTTAACCGTTTCAAATAATTTTGCCATTTTTAATTCCTAGAATTGCTTAATTACACGTAAACCTGCACTCCAGTTACGTCCATCCGCTGGTTCAAAGTAGCGTCCAACTGGTTGAGTTGAATCATTTACAATCACTGAACCTGCATAGTGTTTATCAAATAGGTTATCTACACGGGCAAAGCTATTCACTTTCCAGTCGCCCATTACCCATGCATAACCCACATTAGCTGAGGTTACACTGTAGCTTGGCGCTGCGTCACTGTTGGTATCATTCACGTATACTTTATCCATATACTGTACATCTACACCGCCATATAGACCGTGCGATGGCTGCCAAGCTAAAGAGGCATAAGCCTGGTTTTTAGCAATTCCTGGAATGGCATTACCCGATGGAACTTGAGCAATACTTCCTAAAGCTGGAATATCAGCATCAAAAGTTGCATCTAAATATGTATAGCTAGCTGTCGCTGTTAAATCTCGCCACAACTTTTTATTCCATGCAAACTCTACACCTTCACGTAAGGTTTTATCTGCATTACGGAATGTTGAACGCCCATCTAAGCTTCCAGCTGAAACAATATCATTCTTAGTTTTTGTTTGGAAAACTGCTAACGTAAAATCACCTAAATGGTTCTGTGACTTTAAGCCTGTTTCATAGGTATCGCTTGTGGATGGTTTTAAATCAAAGTTAAAACCACTTTCTCCATCTGGACGATATGCCATTTCAGTAAAAGTTGGCGTTTCAAATCCTTTGGCATAACTCACATAGGCCATGAGTTCAGGTAAAATTTGCCAGCTTAAAGCAGCTGAAGGCAAAACTTTACTGTAATCTGTTTTACCACTATCGTCGCCATTACTTAAATAGTTATCTTTAGATTTGTAGTGGACATTGCTATAGCGGACACCCGTATCTAAACGCCAAGTTGGTAAGAACTGCCATGATGCTTGTAAATATGGGTCAATATTCCATAAGGTATTGTCTTCATCACGGCGCAAATTACCTTTGACGCCATAAGAAGGCTGCCCGTTTACTAAATTAAAGTTTTCAAAACCTTTACGATCTTCATCCATTGCATCGAGTGCAACACCAACACTTAGAGTAGTATTTGGAAGTAACTCTTTGCCCGTCCAACGGAAATCAGCACCATAATAATCCCGCTCAAAATCAATCACCCCGCCTGCATGATTGATACTGGCATCTTGGGTCGATTTAGGTATAGATTGATATTGAGTGACTTGGCGATTACCTAAATATGCCATGGCATAGAGTTCATTTTTATCATTAATTGGTTTAGACCAAGTCACACCTGTTTGAGTTTGTTCAATATCTTTACGGACATTAAATTGCTTTAAAAATGGAACTTGTTGCTTTGGATTAGCATTCCACTGGTCATGCGTTAAACCCTGCGGGTCGTCTGCATGAATTTTGACATAGTTGGTTATCCAGTTGATTTTGCTACCATCATCAAGATCCCAACTGAGTTTTGCATTATTTAATACTTTTTCTGCACCGCTATGTTCTCGGTAACCATCAGTATCGAAGTATGATGAACTAATAACATAACTCGGTTCATTCGCACCCGTCGCCCCACCTTGTAGCACGAGTCCAGCTCGACTTTTATCGTGGCTGCCTCCCGAATAGCTCAGCTCAATTGAGTCTTTCCCTTGTCCTTCTTTAGTAGACGTTAAAATTGTCCCGCCAGATGAGTTTCCATATAGCGATGAAAAAGGTCCCGTTAGAACTTCAACATGGTCCAGACTACTTAAATCGATATTAGATGTTTGACCCTGTCCATCTGGCATCGTTGCAGGAATACCGTCCACATATAGGCGAATACCACGGACACCAAAAGTTGAACGTGCACCAAAACCACGCATAGATAACTGTAAATCTTGTGCATAATTTTCACGATTACGAAGCTGTAAACTCGGTATACCCTTCACAACTTCGGTTAAGTTTACTTGTGAAGAAGTATCGACTTGAGGCGCATCTATTCGAAAAACCGAAGCTGGCGTCTGCAAATAGGTTGTATCGGTACGAGTTGCTTCCACATGTAATGTTGGCAATACAGTCACGTCTTGGATTAAGTCTTCTGCCCAAACAAGTGGGCTAGAAATACAGCCCATACTCATCAAAATACAGTAATGAAGTCGGTCTAAGCGTAATAAGGACATGCTTATTTCCTTTATTTATATTGTAGTTATCATAACAAAAAGCGGTGTCTTGTCTGGATAATGAATTCGATCTGCATTGTTGTAAATCTAGAACACTCTTCATCGATATCTAAAATTGATTTCCAGATTAGAATTATCGACTCAAAGATGGATGGTCTTTCCAGCAATATCTTTCAGGCCAATCTTTTGCTTCTTCGGCATAATCAATTCCAATCCGTGGCGTCAATACCACTTCTGGCTGTATTGAAGCTGCTTCAATCCACAGTCCCGTTTCTTCACCTAAAGTCTGGCCTTTTAAAGTTCGATCAATACCCAAATAGCGTGTCAATTTTCCGGGTCCAGCTAGAAGCTTATATTCTTTTTTTGTTGAAGCACCATTTAAAAATGCAGAACGAATCATGACCCCTTCAGGGATACCTTCTGTCTGAGTAATCAGATTGAGCATTTCATACATGCCATAAATTAAGTAGACATAAATCGTACCGCCAGAGCGATACATTACATCTGTTCGTGCTGTGCGCTTGTCATTGTAGCTGTGGCAAGCTTTATCACGAACACCCAAATAAGCTTCTGTTTCACTAATTGTGCAACGGATGACTTGACCATCAGGTTGTCGCTTACATAATACGCAGCCAATTAAGTCATAAGCCACTTCTGAGGTGTCACGTTGAAACCAGCTTAATGGTAAAATATCTGACATAGTATTCTCTGAAATATTACATACCACACGTTATACTTGATTAATCCAGTATATCTGTTAATTCTGCGAGTTGGCATGCCTGAGTTACCCGAAGTCGAAACAACCAAAACTAGTTTATTTCCTCTATTGAATCAAAAAGTTCTAAGTGTTGAAGTACGTAATCCGAGCTTACGTTGGCCTATCCCAGATGATGTTCAAAAACTCGTTGGGCAACGTCTCATTGGGTTAAATCGACGTTCAAAATATATTTTGGCAGAGTTTGAACAAGATCAAATGCTCTGGCATTTAGGCATGTCGGGTAGCTTTCGCCTGTGCCAACCAAATGATGAGCTGAGAAAACATGATCATTTAATTATTCAATTTGAAGATCAGCAATTACGCTACCATGACCCGCGTCGTTTCGGTTGTATTCTTTGGCTTAATCCAGAAACTCAAGGCAAACTCATTGACACTTTAGGACCTGAGCCTTTAAGTGCTGACTTTCATGCAGAATATTTAGCTTCAAAACTTAAAAATAAATCTGTCGGCACAAAAATTGCACTCATGGATAATCATGTAGTGGTTGGTGTAGGCAATATCTATGCAACTGAAAGTTTATTTAATGTTGGCATTCACCCAGCACAACCTGCTGGTGATTTAAGCATGCAACAGATTGAAAAATTGGTTATCGAAATTAAACGAATTCTAAAGTCAGCAATTGATTTAGGTGGTTCGACTTTACGCGACTACAGCAATGCCATGGGTGAAAATGGTTATTTCCAGCAAACATTACTTGCTTATGGTCGTGCTGGAGAAATGTGCGTTAACTGTGAAACCACATTAGAAAACTTAAAACTTGGTCAGCGTGCCAGCGTATTTTGCCCACAGTGCCAACCACTTAAAAAGCTGAGAAAGCCTTAATTTTTTGGAGAAAGACAACATGCAAACAGCAATTGTCCGTCATATTTTAGTCAAAGATAAAGACTTAGCTGAGCAGCTAAAAAAGAAGTTACAAAATGGTGCCGACTTCGCAAAAATTGCCAAGCAATACTCCACCTGTAATTCGGCAAAACGTGGCGGTGAACTTGGCGAAGTCAAAAAAGGACAACTTGTGCCAGTCATCGACAAAGTTGTTTTTACAGCTGCTGAACGTGTGTTACAAGGTCCAATCAAAAGCCAGTTTGGCTATCATCTTTTAGAGGTTAAATTCCGAATGGGCAGCTTACGTTGATTCCATTATTTTAATTATTTTTTTCAGAAGTTTGAGCCTGTGCATTCAGTTGATATGTCCAGGCTTTAACACACTCACCCGACTCTAATTTCACATCTGCGATGACACGCTTGTATTGAAAACCCTCAAAGTCATCAAGCATTTGCCAGTTTTCAGCAAGTTTTTCCGTACTAAACAAATAACCCTCTACCCAATCCGCTTGCGAATCTAACTCAAGCGCTTTTAAGCCTTTGTCAGGACCCCAATCTAAAATATGAATCACACCCTGCACACTAGCTTTTGTCCAGCTTCCACCAATCTGCTCTAAAATATGAGCATTTGCTTTATTCGGACATAAAGTGCCATACACAAAAAGCTGATTCATTTATTTATATCCTTTTTACAATCTAGGTAGTTGAGCCTATCGGTAGCCTTTCTATTTTATCAATATCTTTAGTCCAGTATAAAATACTAAGTAATAAAAAACGGCACTCTCGGTACCGTTCCTTATTAATTTAAAATATTGTTAAGCTTGCTTTTTCAACTCATCACGAATTTCACGCAATAACTGAATATCTTCAGGAGTTGCAGCTGGAGCTTCTGGCTCATTCTTATCACGGCGAAGTCTATTTAATAATTTCACCATTAAGAAAACGACCCAAGCCAAAATTAGGAAGTTAATTAAAATGGTTAGGAAATTACCATAAGTTAAAACATTAATACCTGCTTTTTGCAAAGCATCTAAAGATTGCAGATTGGTCGGGTTGGCTCCTAGCACAATAAATTTCTGCGAAAAATCAACACCACCACCAGTAATCACACTGATAATTGGCATGATAATATCTTTTACTAAAGAGTCTACGATTTTGCCAAAAGCACCACCAATAATCACACCAATGGCTAAATCCATCATATTGCCTTTAATGGCAAATTCTTTAAATTCTTGAATAATACTCATCTAAACATCTCCAGATGTCGGGGGCCGAAACACGTCATATTTTTCTTTTTCAATGGCATCTTATCGAATTAGATAGTACTCGCCATGATATTGATAATTTAATATTTTTATCAAAAAAAAGAAAACTATCTCACACTTTAACAACATATTCTCTGATAAGAAAAATATGATTTTAAGCTTAGTTTAATTTTAAATAGAACGATTAAAAAAACCGCTGATCGAAATCAGCGGTTTTTATCATCCGAAGATAAGAATAACTTATTTGTTACGCTTACGTTCGTTTTCAGTCAACCAGCGCTTACGGATACGGATTGACTTAGGTGTTACTTCAACTAATTCATCATCTTCAATGAACTCAAGCGCTTGTTCAAGCGTATATTCAATTGCAGGTACTAAAGTTAAAGCATCATCTGTACCAGAAGCACGTACGTTAGTTAACTGTTTAGCTTTAGTTGGGTTAACCACCATATCGTCTGAACGTGAGTTAATCCCTACGATCATACCTTCGTAAACTTCTAACTGTGGTTTAGCGAATAGACGACCACGGTCTTGCAAGCTGAACAATGCATAGCCAAGGCAAGTACCTTGAACCATAGAAATCAACACACCGTTTTGACGCTTCGCAACAGTACCTTGTTTCATCGGACCGTAGTGAGAGAAGCTTGAAGTCATGATTCCTGTACCAGAAGTCATAGTCAAGAATTCTGAACGGAAACCAATTAAGCCACGTGAAGGTACAGTTGCTTCAATACGGATACGGCCTTTACCGTCAACTTCCATATTTGTCATTTCACCTTTACGGTTACCCATTTGTTCCATTACAGAACCTTGGTGCTGTTCTTCAACGTCAAATGTAACGTTTTCGTAAGGTTCTTGTTTTTCACCGTCAACTTCTTTCAAGATTACTTGTGGACGAGATACGCCCATTTCGAAACCTTCGCGACGCATGTTTTCAATTAAAACTGAAAGGTGAAGTTCACCACGACCAGATACTTTAAAACGGTCTGGACTGTCAGTGTCTTCTACACGTAATGCTACGTTGTGAATTAATTCGCGGTCTAAACGTTCACGGATGTTACGTGAAGTAACGAATTTACCTTCTTTTCCTGCAAACGGCGAGTTGTTTACTTGGAAAGTCATTGTTACTGTAGGTTCATCTACAGACAATGGTGGTAAAGCTTCAACATTTTTCGGATCACAAATCGTGTCTGAAATATGAAGTTCATCAATACCTGTAATACATACGATATCGCCTGCTTGAGCAGAATCAACATCAACACGCTCTAGACCGTGGTAACCCATAATTTTTAAGATACGGCCGTTACGTGTCTTACCATCTTTATCAATGACAGTTACAGGTGTATTTAAACCAATTGAACCACGTTGAATACGACCAACACCGATAACACCTACGAAGCTGTTATAGTCAAGTGAAGAGATCTGCATTTGGAATGGACCATCAGCATCAACTGCTGGTGGTTCAACAATGTCAACGATTGTTTGGAATAATGGCGTCATGTCGTCAGCCAATTCCTCTGGAGAAGGACCAGCAACACCACGTAAGCCAGATGCATAAACAACTGGGAAGTCTAGCTGTTCGTCAGAACCGCCAAGGTTGTCGAACAAGTCAAATACTTGGTCAATAACCCAGTCTGGACGCGCGCTTGGCTTGTCAACTTTGTTGATAATTACGATTGGTTTTAAACCACGAGCAAACGCTTTTTGAGTTACAAAGCGAGTTTGTGGCATTGGACCTTCTTGAGAGTCAACCAATAACAATACACAGTCAACCATCGACATTACACGTTCAACTTCACCACCGAAGTCGGCGTGTCCTGGGGTGTCGACGATATTAATACGGTATTCTGTATTCGTACGAGCATCGGTCCATTTAATTGCAGTGTTCTTTGCAAGAATGGTAATACCACGTTCACTTTCAATAGCGCCCGAATCCATGACACGCTCAATCTCACCAGCGCGATCACCAAGAGCACCTGATTGTTGAAGTAATTTATCGACAAGTGTGGTTTTCCCGTGGTCGACGTGGGCAATAATTGCAATATTGCGGAGATTTTTGATATCTGACATAGAATTCGATAAGCCTGAAACTTGAGGGCAAATTATACAGAAAAATTATAGATTTTAGTAGTGACAGTTTATTGACATTGACAAAAAAAATTTCCAATAGCCTGTATTTCGTTTTGTAAAGATAGTTATCTCGATTAGAATAGCGCCAATTTGCAAAATTGCGGCAGACCTACACCCATGTCCAATCAACACTCTCAAGACCATTTAGACCTTGTTTATGGTTTAAATGATCGACCAAAACCTTTGATCGCTTTTTTAGCAGCTTTCCAGCATTTGCTTGCGATTATTGTACCAATTGTTACACCTGGCCTTTTAATTTGCTTAGCTTTAGGCGTTTCACGCACTGAAACCAACATGATTTTATCGATGTCTTTGGTAATTTCGGGTATTGCTACATTTCTACAATGTAAAAAAGTTGGTCCGTTTGGTGCAGGTCTTCTTATTGTTCAAGGCACAAGTTTTAACTTTATTGGTCCTATTATTGGTATTGGTAGTGCAATGGTTGCCGCAGGAACACCAGTCAACCAAGTTATGGCTGCAATTTTCGGTGTAGTAATTGCTGGCTCCTTTATTGAAATGGGTGTTTCGCAAATTCTTCCATGGGTAAAAAGACTAATTACCCCTTTGGTGACAGGTATTGTTGTTTTATTAATTGGCTTAACGCTTATTAAAGAAGGTTTGATTAGTATGGGTGGTGGCTACCAAGCCATGCAAGACCATACTTTTGCAAGTGCAGACAACCTTATTATGTCATGTACCGTACTTGCGATTATTATCGTTCTAAATCGTATTCGAGTGGTTTGGATTAAAAGCTCAGCTATTTTAATAGCACTAGTGATTGGCTACATTCTTGCTGGATTTATGGGACATCTAGATTTCTCTAGTATTAAAGATGCGCCCCTTGTACAAATTCCAACACCAATGCACTTTGGTTTGAGCTTCTCATGGGGCTTATTCATTCCAATGGCATTCATTTATTTGGTGACCTCTTTAGAAGCCATTGGTGATGTGACAGCAACCAGTAAACTTTCTAACCAACCTGTTAATGGTCCTGAATGGATGAAACGCATTAAAGGTGGTGTATTAGTAAATGGTGCAAACTCTTTACTCGCTGGATTATTTAATACTTTTCCAAGTTCTGTTTTCGCTCAAAATAATGGTGTAATTCAACTCACTGGTGTGGCTAGCCGCTATGTAGGTATCTGGATTGCTGGATTACTTATTTTATTAGGTCTTTTTCCTGCGGTAGCTGGTGTTATACAAGCAGTTCCTCAAGCAGTTTTAGGCGGCGCTGTTATGGTGATGTTCGGTGCCGTGGCTGCATCAGGCATTAATATTCTTTCATCTATTCACCTTGATCGCCGAGCGCTATTAATTATTGCCATCTCACTTGCATTAGGTTTGGGTGTTGCTCAAGTTCCTCAAATTTTAGAGCATCTTCCAGAATTATTTAAAAATATTTTTAGCTCTGGCGTGGCAACTGGTGGTATAGCAGCATTAATTTTAAATGTTGTGCTTCCTGAAACGCATAAATAACTAACTTTTAATTTTGATTACTGCCCAGCTCCCACTGGGCATTCTTCTTCATGAGAGATGTACATGGATCCTAGAAGTGAAGTGGTATTAAGACAGCAAGACTATTTGAAAGGTAGTATCTTGTTAATTAATGCACCGAATGATGCCTTAGTCAGTCAATTACCAGCTGGAACTGATGCGTCAGTCTGGACATGGAACCATGCCGACTATCAAGGATTTATAAATAGTGGAACAAAAGCTCACTTCTCAGTTGAATTTCCCTCACAAGAATTCGACCAAGCAATTATTTTTGTTCCAAAATCTAAAGAACTCTTAAATTACATATTACATGTAGTGATGAGCCATCTTAAAACCAATCAATCTGTTTTTTTAGTCGGTGAAAAAAAAGGTGGCGTAGAAAGAGCCGCCAAACAATTACAAAGCTTTGGCAAAGTACTAAAACTTGATAGTGCACGCCACTGTCAGCTATGGCACTTAAAAATTGAGAAAACAGAACAAATTAAACCTCTAGAAAAATGGCTTAAAACCTATACTGTTCAGGTTAATGAACAAGAGCTTACGATTTGTGCGCTTCCCGGTGTTTTTAGCCAAAATCATCTAGATGTCGGAACTGCTGTTTTACTCCCTTATCTTAATCAGGTGAAATCAGGTAGAATTGCCGACTTCGGGTGTGGTGCTGGAATTATCAGTTGCTATTTGGCAAAAATAAATTCAAGTAATATTATTCATGCCCTAGATATTGATGCTTTCGCTTTACAGTCAACGGAAATGACTTTTAGTCGAAATGGAATAGGTTCAGACCAGTTGAGATTGCAGCCTGTGATAGGTATTGCAGACGCTCCAACAGAACTCGATGCCATTGTCAGTAATCCTCCTTTCCATCAAGGTATTCATACCAACTATGATGCAAGTGAAGGACTCTGCCAAAACGCTAAAAAACATTTAAAGGCATCAGGTGAGCTATGGATTGTAGCAAACCGTTTTTTAAACTATCCGATCTTAATTGAGAAGCACTTTGGTCAGTGCCAGATTAAAACTGATCTTCAAGGCTTTAAGGTGTTATATGCCTGTGCATAACAAACTATGTAAGGAATCTCCATGAGCGAAACACATGCTCCTGAAAAACTCCAGCGTAAGCTTGGAGCTCGTCATCTGAATATGATCGCCATTGGTGGTTCCATTGGTACAGGCCTCTTCCTTGCTTCTGGATCGACCATTGCAAATGCTGGCCCAGGTGGAGCGCTACTCGCCTATTCTCTTATTGGTATTATGATTTACTTCTTAATGACCAGTTTAGGTGAGCTTGCAACCCACAATCCAACTTCTGGGGCTTTTTTTACATATGGTAGTCGTTATGTCGAAGAAGGCTTTGGCTTCGCTTTAGGTTGGAACTATTGGTATAACTGGGCAATTACAGTTGCGTTCGAACTTGTTGCAGTTCAGTTTATTATGAAGTTCTGGTTCCCTGATATCCCAGGGTTTTACTGGAGTGCCCTGTTCCTCATCGTAATTTTTGCAATCAATGCCATGACAGTAAAAGGATTCGGCGAAAGCGAATTCTGGTTCTCAATGGTAAAAGTGATTGCGATTGTAGCGTTTATTATCATTGGCTTAGCCATGATCATTAAGATTATGCTAACTCCAGGTGTCGCAGCTTTTGGAAACTGGACCTATAAAGAAGCACCTTTTGTGGGTGGTTTACAGGCCATGATCGGTGTAGCAATGATTGCCGGATTCTCTTTCCAAGGAACTGAAATGGTGGGGGTTGCTGCTGGTGAATCTAAAGATCCAAAGAAGACGATTCCACTTGCAATCAAACAGATTTTCTGGCGAATCTTATTATTTTATATCTTATGTATCTTCATTATCGGCACGCTAATTGCCTATGATGACCCAAATTTACTACAAGCTGCTGCCACTGAAAATGTTGCACTTTCTCCGTTTACATTGCTTTATGAAAGAGTTGGCTTTGCTTTTGCAGCTGGTTTAATGAATGCTGTCATTCTTACTGCTATTTTGTCAGCAGGTAACTCAGGCATGTATTCATCAACTCGTATGTTATTTAAAATGGCTCAGGAAGGTCGTGCGCCAAAGTGGTTTGCAAAACTTGATGGTCGTGGCGTTCCAATGAATGCACTATATGCCACCACATTTATTGCCGCTTTTTGTTTCTTGACAACGTTTATTGGTGAAAAACAAGTCTTTAACTGGCTACTGAATATGTCAGGGATGTGTGGTTTTATTGTCTGGCTGGGCATTGCGATTTCACACTATCGCTTCCGTAAAGGCTATATTGCCCAAGGGTATAAATTAGAAGATTTAGCTTACCGTGCCAAATTTTTCCCATTTGCCCCTTGGTTTGCCTTTATTCTCTGTTCAATCATCATCTTAGGGCAGAACTATCAAGCCATTTTAGGTGGAAAAATTGACTGGTTAGGCCTACTTTCAACTTATATTAGTTTGCCATTATTCTTAATTATTTGGTTAGGCTATAAGTGGAAAAATAAAACTAAACTGATCGCTTATGATCAAATGAATGTGAAGCCAGAGCAAGACTAACAATCGGTAATTAAAAGTAAATCAAAGATCAAAAGCTTGACCTGTGATTAAAAAAGCGTAAAATGCCGTTCAGATTTTCAACGGCGCTTTTAAATAAGGAGGACATCATGCCAACACTACAAGGTAAAACAGATTAAATAATTTGGCACGATGTCAGCTCACGGACAAGTGTACAAATTCACTTCACTTGTCCGAATGCTCAAATTTAAGACCTAGCATTCGCTAGGTTTTTTTATGCCTGCTCGGACAAAAATAAGAGAAAAATTATGGGCATACAAAAAATATTAAATGAGGAAGCACTTTACGGTGTTCCCGTTAAAATTTTCACTCAAGATATAGATAGTGAAAGTATCGAACAACTCAAGAAAATGGCTCAACTGCAATTTATCTATTCACATATTGCTGTTATGCCAGATGTTCACGTAGGAAAAGGCGCGACTGTAGGCAGTGTTATTCCAACCAAACATGCCATTATCCCAGCAGCAGTCGGTGTAGATATTGGCTGTGGAATGAATGCAATTCGCTTAAGCCTAAAGTCCTCGCAATTGCCTGATAACTTAAGTCGTTTACGCGATGCAATCGAACGTAAAGTACCAGTTGGATTTGCTTTGCATAAACAAGTTAAAGCAAAAGCTTCTAGCATTATTCCACTTGAAAAACGCTTAGAGCCCATTATCAAAAAGCATCCTGGACTTGTTCGAATGCTTCGACAATTTGATGCAACATGGCAAAAGCAACTTGGTACTTTAGGTGGTGGCAATCACTTTATAGAATTATGTATTGATGAAAATCAAGACGTATGGGTGATGCTACATTCAGGCAGTAGAGGACTGGGTAACGTCATTGGTACTTATTTTATTGAATTAGCCAAGAAAGAAGCACAACATCGTTTTGGTCACGTACCTGATAAAGACTTAAGTTATTTTGCCGAAGGCTCAACTAGTTTTGATGATTATGTAGAAGCTGTAGAGTGGGCTCAAGAATATGCTTTTGAAAATCGCAAAGAAATGATGCGTTTAATTTTAGAAGCGATTCGACCACTTCTACCCTCTTTTCAAATGACCAAAGAGGCTATTAATTGTCATCATAATTATGTAAGCCGTGAAACACATTTGGGTGAAAGTTTATTGATTACCCGAAAAGGTGCAATTCGAGCAGGCTTAGATGAATTAGGCATTATTCCAGGTTCAATGGGAGCACGCTCTTATATCGTCAGAGGTAAAGCAAACCCCGAGTCATTTTGTTCTTGTTCTCATGGAGCCGGACGCAAGATGAGTCGAAGCAAGGCAAAAACTCTTTTTAACCAGCAAGATCTTATTGAACAAACCCAAGGTATTGAATGCCGCAAAGACAGTGGTGTTGTCGATGAAATCCCAAGTGCTTATAAAGATATTGATGAAGTCATGGCAAATCAGGCTGACCTCATTGAAGTTGTTCACACACTTAAACAAGTTTTATGTATTAAAGGTTAAAACATGAAAATTAAAGAAATGCCAAAAATCAAAGTCCGTAATCAAGTAGCTCTTTCCCCTTTACTTCACAAAGGTGGAATGCATGAAACGGAGAAACCTCGTGCTCAACATCGTAGAGATAGACAAAATGCTAAACAGCAATTGAGAAAAGGTGATTGGTAAATAATTTAGACCAAGATCGAAAGTAATTATTATTAAGGAGATATAGAAATGACTAAATATTTTAAAAATCGCGATAAAAAAAGCGACTCTAACGAGTCGCTTTTTTACTGTTCAAGAACTCAAATTATTGAGCTGCTGCAGGAGCTGCCGCTTCTTGACCAGGTTGAACAACTACAGTACGGCTACCAGTGATTGTCGCGAATACACGACGGTTCATAGCACGACCTTCTTTAGTTTTGTTGTCAGCAATCGGTTGATCCCAAGCGAAACCTTGAGTAGACAAACGAGATGCATCAACGTTGTATTCGTTTACAAGAGCTGATTTAACAGAGTTAGCACGAGCTAAAGATAAACGTTCGTTCAACTTACGTGGACCAGTGTTATCTGTGTGACCTTCGATACGTGCAGTAGCGTTAGGGTATTCAGTTAACTTCTCAGCAACTTTAGCGATTTCTGGCTTGTATTGGTCTTTGATGTTTGATTTGTTAGTATCAAAGAACACACGAAGTTCCATGTTAAGGTCTTCAGTTAACTCTTGTGGTTGTGGAGCAACTGGAGTTGGTTCAACTGGAGCAACTTCTACTACTGGAGCAGCAGGCTTCAAGTGACCACCAAGAACTACGTTTAAACCAGCAAGAGCTGTATAACGCCAGTATTTCTCATCAAAATCATAAGTACCACGAGCTTCAGTACGAAGTGATAATGCATCATTCAAACGATAGAAAGCACCTACACCAGCATTACCGATTGTATCTTTCTTGTCTTCATAGATACCATCAAACTCAGTTTTAGTTTGACCAGCACCTAATAATACGTACGGCTTAAATTTGCTGTCGTAGTTCTTAGTAATCAAATCTGAAGTTGCGTAGAAGTTACCAGCAACAGTTTTTTGTTTATATTCAGCACCAGCTACGCCAGTACCATCAAGATCACCTTTAACTTGGTTATATTCAGCTTCGAAACCTAACCAAGGAGTTAATTCAACACCTAGTGCAGCACCAACGAATAAATCATCTTGTAATTCAGCATGACTAGTTAATTTATCGTTGTTGTGGTCACTATCCTGCCAAGTATAACCTACCAATAAAGGGGTAACAGTTACGCCAGCATTAGCAGCAGCTAAAGGTGCAGCGACAAGCATAGCAAGTGCAATACGACTCAATTTCATGGATATCCTCCAGAGATAACAATTGTTGTTCAAGCTCAGCCTAAATTTATTGGCCCCTGAGATATTTTCACCCCAGTATTATTTTTAAGCTATTCACATTTGAATCATACAAACACTTGATAGACTTTCCAAGTGCTTGATAATTTTAATCAAGTAAATTATTGACAAAATTACTTACAATTTCCGTTGTAATTCGGTAATTTTTTACTCAACTAGCAAATATGAACAACTTCTTTCTTTCGCTTAGGGTGATTTTACCAGTATTCTAGCGTCCTGATAACCTTTATTTAATTTTGTGTTTCCTCATTATAAAAAGCCATATAAATCATTGATAGAACGCATAAAATCAAAATATTTCTTTATATATTAAGGAATTTTAATGTTTAAATCTCCCGGTTTCACATTGATGGAACTCATTATAACGCTCGCAATTCTTATGATTATGTCCACCCTAGCCCTTCCTTTATACCACCAGTTTATGGCTTCAATGGAATTAAAAAACACGCCTCAACTACTCACAATTCATATACAAAAAGCCAAATACGACGCAATTCTACGACATAAGAGTGTCGTACTTTGCCCAAGTGTTGATTTGTCTATATGTAATAGTAATTGGAATACAAGGCTTATAAGCTTTGTAGACACAAATCATAATCTACAAAGAGAAAGCAATGAAGAAATATTAACCAATATTGAACTTAATCATCGTTATGGCTCTTTGAAATTTCAAAAATTCGGCAAAAAATTAAATAGTATCGTATTTCAGGGAGATACCGGACTTCCACGTGAGTCTAACGGCAGTTTTACTTATTGTTCTTATAACCAGCTTAAAAACTTTAAATTAGTTCTCAGCAAAATGGGACACACCCGATTACAAGACCTTAAAAATTGTTAGAACTCTACAGTCTAACGCAGAAGATATCTCTACCTGATTTTTGCAATATACTGCCTAGGTTTTAAACATTTCTTATTTTGAGATTAAGAACAATCGGAGATTACAACAATGACTGACATCGTAATTGTTAATGGTGCTCGTACTGCTATGGGTGGTTTTCAAGGATCGCTATCAGGACTTACAGCGCCTGAATTAGGTGCTGTAACGATTAAAGAAGCAATCGCACGAGCAGGTTTACAACCTACTGATGTCGAAGAAGTCATTATGGGTTGTGTTCTTCCTGCTGGCTTAAAACAAGGTCCTGCTCGTCAAGCAATGCGCAAAGCTGGCTTACCTGATTCTACAGGTGCTGTGACGATTAATAAGCTTTGTGGCTCTGGTATGAAAGCCGTGATGCAAGCAACCGACATGATTAAAGCAGGGAGTGCTGAAATTGTTGTTGCCGGCGGCATGGAGTCTATGACAAATGCACCTTATGTTTTACCAAAAGCACGTGCCGGCTATCGTATGGGCCATGGTGAAATTAAGGATCATATGTTTCTTGATGGACTTGAAGATGCTGAAACTGGCCGTTTAATGGGTTCTTTTGCTCAAGATATGGCAAATACTCGTGGCTATACACGCGAGCAAATGGATGACTTTGCGATCCGCTCTTTGAAACGTGCTCAAACAGCAATTACCGAAGGTTATTTCAAAGATGAAATTGTTTCGGTTACCGTGCCTAGTCGCAAAGGTGATGTCGTTGTTGATCAAGATGAACAACCTTTAAATGCAAAGATCGACAAAATTCCTTCACTTAAACCAGCTTTTGCAAAAGACGGTACAATTACCGCAGCAAACGCAAGCTCTATTTCAGATGGTGCATCTGCATTAGTATTAACCTCAAGTGAGGTTGCTACTCAACGTGGTTTACAGCCACTGGCAAAAATTATTGCAACAGCTTCAAACTCTCAACATCCTTCAGAATTTACCATCGCTCCTGTTGGCGCTATTGAAAAAGTTCTTAAAAAAGCGGGTTGGAATGCTCAAGATGTTGACCTGTGGGAAATTAACGAAGCTTTTGCCATGGTTACCATGTGCCCAATTGATGATTTCAAACTTGATGCTGAAAAAGTCAATATCAATGGTGGTGCTTGTGCCCTAGGTCATCCAGTAGGTTCTACAGGTTCTCGTATTATTCTTACGCTGATTCATGCACTAAAACGTACTGGCGGTAAAAAAGGTATTGCAGCACTTTGTATTGGCGGTGGTGAAGCAACAGCTGTTGCGATTGAACTTATTTAATTAAAATTAACTATTTTAAAATCCCACTTCGGTGGGATTTTTTTATGAAAAAACTACAAAAAAAGACCCACAAAATCACTTTTAAGTTTTAACTTATTCTTTTAAACGAAAACAACAATGGACAATAACAATGCAACTCAATCACTACCTCAATTTCCAAGGTCAGGCAGAGCAAGCCTTTAATTTTTATAAATCAGTTTTTGGTGGCGAGTTCGCCATGTTGAGTCGCTATGGTGATATGCCACCGTCAGAAGGTGTGACATTATCTGAAGCGAACAAAAATCTGGTTCTTCACGTTTCTCTACCTATCAATGAATACACTGTACTTATGGCATCAGATACAAATGATCAATTCTGTGCGCCTAACAGTGTTTTTACCCAAGGCAATAATCACTACATCGCAATTAATCTTGAAAAGGACGAGCAAGAAAAAGCTAAACAACTTTTTGATGCTCTATCTGTAAATGGTCAAATTGAAATGCCTCTAGAAAAAACGTTCTGGGGTGCATTATACGGAGCGTTTACCGATCAATTTGGTATAAAGTGGATGGTTAACTGCCAACTTGATACATAATTTTCAATATAAAAAAATCCCGCAAATTGCGGGATTTTTTTATTTCAGGATTTATTGAGCACCTGTTTGATAACTCGCTTCTGGCACACCAGTTGAAGCTTGATACGGATTGGTAAAGTCTTGCAAACCTGCCGCAGCTTCTTGTACGTCTTTGCCTTCTTTTACGACAAAGCTATCAAAACCAGAACGCTTTAAGTAGTTTAAAACATCCTTAAACACATCACCTGTTGCACGTAACTCACCTTGGAAACCCTGACGGCGTAATAGTGCTGCAAATGAGTAACCTCGGCCATCACCGAAACCTGTAAACTCAATAAAAATTGCATCAAGTTCATTTAATGGAAATGTATGATCTTCAGGTGAATCATTCACCGTTACATACAAAGCTTTTTTGCCTTGAACGTTAGCTAATTGGTCTAGTTGAGCTGTTGTTACCACAACATCACCTTGAGGAACTACACCATCTTCAGCAATGATTTGATAAGTATTATCTGCAATCGTGCCATCTTTATAAAGCACTGGTAGAGCTGTATTAAGCATATGCACGCTCCTTAAATGGTTGAATTCCTACACGGCGATATGTATCAACAAAACGCTCACCTTCAGTACGCAAATCAAGATAAGTATTTAATACTTCCTCAATTACATCAGGCACAGCATCTGCTGCAAATGATGGCCCTAAGATGTCACCGATTGATGCATCATGGTCAGAATTACCACCTAATGTAATTTGGTAGAATTCAGCGCCTTTCTTATCTACACCTAAAATACCGATGTTACCTACGTGGTGATGACCACAAGCATTCATACAACCAGAAATATTTAGATCTAAATGACCAAGATCATAAACTTTATCTAAGTCATCAAAACGACGTGTAATCGCTTCAGCAATTGGAATTGATTTCGCATTTGCAAGTGAACAGAAATCACCGCCCGGGCAACTAATAATATCGGTAATAAAACCAATATGTGCACGTGCCATATTTTGTTGCTCAAGCGCTTGCCATACATCGAACAAGTCTTTTTGAGGGACATCTGCCAAAGCAATGTTTTGTTCGTGAGTCGTGCGAAGTTCACCGAAAGTATATTTATCAGCAAGATCTGCAATAAAGTTCATTTCTTCAGTGGTCATATCACCCGGCGCGATACCTGCACGTTTTAGAGAAATCGTAACAATACGATAGCCCTTCACTTTATGCGCATGCGTGTTGATATTGAACCACTGTTTGAATTTTGGATGCTCAGCAAATAAAGCGGTAAAGTCCTCATCGGCTAAATCTTGATAATCAAACGGGGTGAATTCTTCATCCAGTTTTTTCAAGATTTCTGGCTGAATTTTCAATGCTTCACGTGTATGTTCAAATTCAGCTTCAACTTTCTGAGCAAATACTTCAGGAGTTAATGCTTTAACTAAAATTTTAATACGCGCTTTATATTTGTTATCGCGACGGCCATGCAAGTTATAAACACGTAGAACCGCTTCTAAATAAGCAATTAAATCTTCACGTGGTAAAAACTCACGAATAACGCTACCAATGATTGGAGTACGGCCTAAACCACCACCAGCCATAATTTTATAGCCGATTTCACCTGCTTCATTACGCACGATATAAACACCAATATCGTGGAATGCAGTTGCCGCACGATCTTTTTCTTCAAGTGCAGAAACAGCGATTTTGAACTTACGTGGCAAGAATGCAAATTCTGGATGGAACGTACTCCACTGACGAATCAACTCACATGTTGGACGTGGATCTGCAATTTCACCAGCAACCACACCTGCGTATTGGTCAGTTGTTGTGTTACGAATACAGTTACCACTCGTTTGAATGGCATGCATTTGTACAGTTGCAAGTTCAGCCAAAATATCTGGCACATCTTCAAGAGCAGGCCAGTTCAACTGGATGTTTTGACGTGTAGATACGTGTGCATAACCACGGTCATAAGCAGTTGAAACTTCAGCAACTTTACGTAATTGCTTAGAATTCATTAAGCCATACGGCACAGCAATACGCAGCATAGGCGCATAGCGTTGCACATATAAACCATTTTGCAAACGTAACGGACGATATTCATCTTCAGAAAGTTTGCCAGCTAAATAGCGTTCAGTCTGATCACGGAACTGAGCAACTCGTTCATTAACCAGCTGCTGGTCGAAATCGGTATATAAATACATGGCGTATGGCTAGTAGATTCATTATTAAGGCGGATAGCATAACGAGCTTTCATTCATCAATAAAATGCTTTTTTTGCATATTTAATAACGGTTTTATTGATAAGCTTTAATATAAATCGACATAAAAAAGCCCGGATAAATCCAGGCCCTTTCTATAAAAGCTTTTTATTTGTTATCTGGTAAGGCATAGGCCACTAAATAGTCGCCCATTTTTGTACCAAATGAACCATGACCACCAGCCATGATTACAACATATTGCTTACCATTAATTTCATAAGTCATTGGTGTTGCTTGCCCACCTGCTGGCAAACGCGCTTCCCAAAGTTTCTTACCGTTAGTAACGTTAAACGCACGTAAGTAATTATCTTGAGTTGCACCAACAAACATGACATTACCGGCAGTAGAAATTGAACCACCTAAACCAGGCACACCAATTTTCACAGCTGGTAACTGGAACAAGTTCGGTAAGCTGTCACGAATTGTACCAATACGTTTTTTCCATACCACTTCATGAGTTTTCAAATCAACGCCAGCTACATATCCCCAAGCTGGTTGTTTACAAGGTAAACCAAGCGGAGATAAGAATGCGCTAATTTCAACACCATAAGGTACGCCGTACATCGGTTGTACACCCTGCTCAGTTCCTGCACCTTTTGCAGTTTGTGCACGGTTTGGATCGGCAGGAATTAAACGACTTACGAATGGCAAACCAATCGGGTTCATCACAGCAACTTGACGGTCAGGGTTAACTGACATACCGCCCCATTCAAACACACCTAAGTTACCAGGGAAAACTAAAGTACCATTTTCAGATGGTGGAGTATAAATACCATCGTAATTTAGACGTTTGAAAGATACACGACACATGAGCTGATCAAGCATAGTGGCACCCCACATATCTTTATCAGTCAATTTATCTTGTGGAGCTAAGTTCAAGTCAGAGAATGGCTGAGTTTTTGAATAATGCTCGCCTTTAGTTTGTGGTCCACGTTTAACTGTTTGTGGAACTGGTTTCTCAGTTACAGGAACAATTGGTTGACCATTACGACGATCAAGAACAAAGGCATTACCTGTTTTAGTCAATACATAGATTGCAGGAACAGTTTGGCCAGCTTTGTTTTTGATATCAGCTAAAGATGGTTGTGATGGTACGTCCATATCCCATAAATCATGATGGGTTGTCTGGAAATTCCACACTAATTTACCAGTTGAAGCATTAATCGCTAACATTGAGTTCGCATAACGCTCTTTCAACTCGGTACGGTCACCACCCCAGATATCTGGAGTACCTACACCTGTTGGAACATAAACGATATCAAGTTTAGCATCGTATGCTAAAGGAGCCCACGCATTTGGTGAGTTATGAACGAAATTCGTACCTTCGCCCGGCATTGCATTTGGATCTGCTGCGCCAGTATCAAATACCCAAAGGAGTTTACCAGTGTTAACGTCGTATCCACGAATTACACCAGATGGTTCTTTATTTGAGTAGTTATCTGTTACCGAACCAGCAATAACAACAGTTGAACCAGTCACGATACCAGGAGATGTTGGGTTGTAACCACCTGGGTAAGCATATGGCATAAACTCTTGCAAGTTCACTTCACCATTTTTACCAAAGTCAGTACATGCTTTACCAGTGTCAGCATTCACCGCAACTAAACGACCGTCATTCACAGGAACAAAGACTTTACGCGGACATTGTGTAGAGTCAGATTTCTTGCTTTGAAGACTCGTTGCAAACTCAGTTGTATTGTTTGCATCGTAGTACATCACACCACGGCAAGTTAAATGCTGGAACGATTTATCCGTTTTAAGCTTCGGATCAAAACGCCATTTTTCTTTACCTGTCGCAGGATCAATTGAAATTAATTGTTGATGAGCTGTACAGATAAACATGTTATTACCGATTTTAATCGGTGTAACCTGATTAGTCGTTTCGCCAGAATCATTACCCGTTTTAAGATCGCCAGTACGTAAAGTCCAAGCAACTTTCAAATCTTTTACGTTTTGATCATTAATCTGTTTTAACGGAGAATAACGTACGCCTGCTTGAGTACGACCATACGCTGGCCAGTCACTCTCTGCTACACCTGGAACTGCTTGAGCAGTTTCTGGTTGAGGTGTCTTAATTTCACCATTAATTTCTTGCGGATCGTTGAAAATCGAATAGACCATCAACAAAATTGCAATTGCTAGAGTTGAAGATAAGGCAACTTTACTTGATCCAAGGTTGCTGATTCCACGAGTTACGGCTGGAACCAATAACCATAAACCAAGAATACCTAAAATATCTAAACGAGGTGCAAGCGCCCAGAAGTCTGTACCAACTTCCCAGACACCCCAAATAATGGTACCCAGCATTAAAGCAGCGTACACCCACAATGCTGTAGATGCGCGCTTATAGAGTTGCCATGCAACAATCAGGAGTAATACACCAGTAATAATATAGTAAATTGAACCGCCTAATGTAGCGAGCCAAATACCTCCAATTAACAGGAATAACGCTAATAACCCAATAATAATTACGGTAAAAGTCGTTAAACCTGATCTTGAAGTAGGTTGAGTCATAAACCACCTCTTATCAATCATCATTTTTATCGGAAAGATAGGCCAAGCTTTTCATCAAAAATCGGCCTATCGATACATCTAAAACAAAACTCAGGCATAAAGAAAAAACGGAAGGTCAGGATTATTCAATCAATGATTTAGCCCTCGACAATCCGTTTTCAGAGTAATTACGCTTAGAATGCAGTTGAGAATTTAATACCGCCTACCCAAGTGTTATCACCATTTTTTAATGCACCAACATGACGAACATATTGCACATTTGGACGGATAGTTAGCCAGTTTGTCGCATGAATACCGTAGTAAAGCTCGGTATTGTATTCAGTGTCGTATTCTTTATTTTGGACATCGTTCCAATCATCGTTGATATGGATACGCGCAACACCTAATGCCAACTCATCTTGAGGACGTTGATTGAGCAAACCTTTATAGACTAAGCCTACATTTTGCATGTTATCAATTTTGTTGGTATCAGAGTCGTGGAACGTCAGGTTCACAAATCCAGTCAAACCACGGTCTGTTTGATCAGCAGGCTGGAATAATTTTTGTTTTGCAGTTACCCATACACCTTGCTTATGAGATGTTTGAGCCTTATTTGTAATTTCTTCGGCATCAGCAGTGCTGTAGTAATACCCTAAACGGTATTCACCAGCCATACTTTGAGCGCCTAATTTAGGTGACCAAACCACTTCAGCAGGAATAATTGCCCCATGTGAACCATCAGTACTTAGGTTAAAACCTTTGCCTCGGTCCAAATTTTCTGGGTTATATTCATATACACCCACTTGCGTATATAAATCAGGTTGCAAGTTATATTTAACACGCATTGCCCATTGGCTCACTGGCCAGTTATACCACTGATCACCAACCCAGTTACCAACTTGCGAACCACAAAGCGCCAAGTTCTGGAAATCACAGTCAAAACTATTAAAGTCTTCACCTTCACCAAAACGCCCCACTTTAACGTCTAACTTCTGGTCAAGAAATTTTTTCTTGATCCACAAATCGGTTAAACGCCAAGTTTGCTCACGCCCCCACACTTCTTGTACCGAGCTTAAGTGCCCAGCTAAAGCTGGTGAATGTTCAGAAAGCGATTGCCCATCACGATAAGTTAATGTGATTTGAGCTTCAGTATCTTGCCACCCTAAAATTTTGTTTAAATCAAAATGAGTTCCTAAAGCAAGTTGCCCCGTATAAGCACTACCATGCGTTGATGTATTTTTTGAATCTAAAATACCGGCGTATTCGCCGGTATATCCAAAAGAAAAATCATAACCTTGTGCTTGTAACGCGGTGCGTTGACCGTTCCAATCACCCAACATCCACGGACTATTTGGGTCGAATGCAGCAGCAGCTTGTGCGTGCTGTATGAAAAGAGTAATTGATAAAACGGATAAACAGGAAGCCATCAAGGATTTATGTGTTTTCATGTTTACATACCTTTTATGTCTTTGTTTATAAAGGGTACGCTAATTTTATGTAAAGAAATTATTCAAAATGTTAATCAATTGATTAATCTAATAATAATCTTAATACACAGTGTCTAAGAAATGGCCTCAGCTCTTTACCATTGTCCTTCACCAAGTTTTTGACCTATAAAGGAATATCTCATTTTTGATCTTGAAAACTTAATTGGGCAAGCCAACTGTGGTTCTGTATCTGCTGTATTATTCTGCAAAGGAACATCCACAATCCATCCACGTTGTTGTGCTAAGGGCGAGTTTAATGACTCAGTGAGACTTAAAACAGGTTCTACACATACATCAAGGTTTGCAAAAATTTCATGCCACTCTTTAAATGTTTTGCTTTTAATTTTTTCTTGAATGGCTTGTTTAACTTCTTTCCGATCTTCGGCATCTAATGAAGCGCCCTTTTGTAATAATAGGGGCAGATCAAGCGCTATGGATAACCCTGACATAAATTGTGGTTCAAGACTACCAATTGAAAGATAACGACCATCTTGGGTCATATAATAGTCATAGAAAATCCCACCATTGAGCATGCCATGCTCTGGAGCCTGCTCGACTTGTGCAGCAAGTGTGGCTGATGCAGCCATACTATTTAAGCTAGCAACACAATCGGTCATGGAAATATCAATATATTGCCCCATACCACTACGCCCGCGTTCAACCACCGCCGCTAACATAGCAATAACTGCATGAAGTGAACCACCTGCAATATCTGCAACTTGAATACCGAGTGGCGGTGGACCACTATCTTGTCGGCCACTATACCCAGCAATACCGGCTAAAGCTAAATAGTTAATGTCATGCCCAGCTCTATCCTTATAGCTTCCTGTTTGTCCATAACCTGTAATTGAGCAGTAAATTAAGCGCGGATTAATTTCGGCAAGTGTTGAATAATCTAATCCTAGACGGCGCATGACATCAGGTCGAAACTGCTCTATGACAATATCAAACTCGGAAATTTTGGCTTTAATTAATTCAATACTTGCCGGATCTTTTAAATCAAGAACAATTGACTGTTTATTTCGGTTTAAATAACTATGTGCCGTTGCTTGCCCATTTGCGTAGGGCGGCATGATCCGAATTAAATCTGGACGCGATGGAGATTCGATATGGATGACTTCTGCGCCCATATCGGCTAAATACATTGTGGCAAAAGGTCCGGGTAAGAGTGTCGAGAAATCGAGAACTTTAAGTCCATTTAATGCTGTCGTCATCGTTTTTTTAACCACTATTATTCATATTTTCTTTTATATTAGTTAAGCAAATATTCTAAAACAATGTCATGTTCAGCCATTTACCTTGATCATTTCGGCAATTTAACATGTAAAAAGTGCTTTTACTCTGTTGTAAATCGCCAATTTATTTTTTTAGACGGTCATTTAGGTCAATTTAAAGTGAACATCAAAGAGACTGAAGGATTCAATATGAGTCGCGATACGATTAGCATCCACTTCGTGAATGCGGCTTTGACAGGCGTAAAGCGCCTTGGCATGGATGTTGAAATGCTCCTTTCACATGTGGGCATTGAAGCGGAATTATTACGTCAACCTAAAGCTCGAATCTCACCAGAACAATACACTCGTTTTATAAAAATGTTGTGGATGGTCACACAGGATGAACACGTTGGATTTGACGTACAACCACGTCGTCTGGGCACTTTTGCCATTATGTGTCAGTTGATTATTCACGCAAAAACATTGGGCCAAGCCCTTGAACTGTCATCTCAATTTTACAAATTATTTGGCGATGAATGGTCTGTCAGCCTAGAGCGTGACAAGCATGAAGCACGTCTAGTTCCGCTCATTCCAAAAACTTTAGATCCAGATCATTTCATTACCGAAAGTATGCTTATGATTTGGCATGGTCTAGCATCATGGCTCATTGAACGCCGTTTGCCATTAGAACGTGTTCATTTTAGCTATCCACGTCCTGCGCATGCAGATGAATATGATGCATTATTTTTTGCACCAGTCATGCAGTTTGATGCACCGCGTACTGAAATAACTTTTGCGGCTGATTATCTTGATTTGCCAATCCGTCAAGATGAAAAAACGCTAGAAGAATTCTTAAAAGCGGCACCTGCTCAGCTTTTAGTAAAATTCAAAAATACCAACTCGCTAACTTCTCGTATTCGTGAAGTGCTCAAAAGCCAGATTGGTGAAGAAATGCCAACGCTTAATGACGTTGCATCAATGCTGTATTTATCTCCTCAAACCTTACGTCGTCGCTTGGCTGCTGAAGGTAAAAGCTATCAAGGCGTAAAAGATGCCTTACGTCGCGATGCCGCAATTCACTTATTACTCAATCCTGAATTAACACTTGAAGACGTTGCTCAACAAGTTGGTTTTAGTGAAACAAGTACGTTCCACCGCGCATTTAAAAAGTGGACAGGTGTAACTCCTGGCCTATATCGCCAGCTACACGGTTATCACTAACTCTTAAATCTATTTAGTTTCACATTTAGCCCAAGTTCAACTTGGGCTTTTTTGTATTTCTATTGGCAAAAATCATCACCTGACTGGTGCGCTTATCGTCATTGCACTCGCTACTAAAACCAGTACACTCAAAATACAAATAAATTTTAAGCAATAAAAAAGGAACTGTTATGAGCGAGGCTTATATTATTGATGCCATTCGCACACCACGCGGAAAAGGAAAAAAAGACGGCTCTCTTTATGAAGTAAAACCAATTACCTTACTTACCACTTTATTAAATGAATTACAGCAGCGCCATCAACTCGATACGTCTAAAGTGGACGACATTGTTTTAGGCTGTGTAACGCCTATTGGTGATCAAGGCGGTGATATTGCCAAAACAGCAGCAATTGCAGCGGGTTGGAATGATGATGTTGCTGGGGTTCAAATCAATCGCTTTTGTGCTTCAGGTTTAGAAGCAGTTAATATGGCAGCAATGAAAGTCCGCTCAGGTTGGGAAGATTTAGTGGTTGCTGGGGGCGTTGAATCAATGTCACGCATTCCAATGGGTTCCGATGGTGGACCATGGGCACTAGATCCAGAAACAAACCTTAAATCATCATTTGTTCCGCAAGGTATTGGGGCCGACCTCATTGCAACCTTAGATGGCTATAGCCGGGAAGATGTTGATAATTTCGCTGTAAAGTCACAACAAAAAGCGGCAGCGGCTCAATCAAATGGTTATTTCAATCACTCAGTCGTACCCGTAAAAGATCACGCGGGCGTGGTGATTTTAGATAAAGATGAATTCATTAAAGGCAATACCACACTCGAAGGACTAACGAAGCTCAACCCAAGTTTTGAAATGATGGGGCAAATGGGTTTTGATGCAGTTGCTTTACAAAAATATCCAGAAGCACAAAAAATAAATCATGTTCATCACGCAGGTAATTCATCAGGCATTGTCGATGGAGCAGCTGTAGTTTTATTAGCTTCTGAAAAAGCGGTAAAAGAACAAAATTTAAAACCACGCGCTAAAGTTTTGGCGACTGCATTAGTCGGTACTGACCCAACTATTATGCTGACTGGCCCTGCCCCTGCTGCACGTAAAGCTTTAGAAAAAGCTGGCCTCACGATTGATGATATTGACCTATTTGAAGTCAATGAAGCCTTTGCAGCTGTTGTAATGCGTTTTATTAATGAGCTCAACGTCCCTGCTGAAAAAGTTAACGTAAATGGTGGTGCGATTGCTTTAGGCCATCCATTAGGAGCAACAGGCGCCATGATTTTAGGCACACTACTTGATGAGCTTGAACGACAAGATAAAAAGCGCGGTTTAGCGACGCTCTGTGTTGGCGGTGGAATGGGTATTGCCACCATTATTGAACGCGTATAAAAATTAGGGATATAAAAGATGAGTGCAATTCAATACGAAAAAAATGCCGACAATATTGTCATTTTAACGCTTGATTCAACAGGTCAATCTGCGAACACCATGAATGCCGAGTTCCGTGACTCGCTCGATGAAGCAACTCAGAAACTTAAAGCAGAAACAGAACTTTCAGGTGTTATTTTCCGCTCGGCTAAAAAAACTTTCTTTGCAGGCGGTGATTTAGATGAGCTGATTCAAGTTCAGCCTGAACATGCGACTGACTTTTTTAATATGGTTGAAAATCTAAAAGGTCATTTACGCACAATTGAAACGCTAGGAATTCCAATCGTTGCAGCATTAAATGGCACTGCACTTGGCGGTGGTTGGGAAATCGCATTAAGTTGCCATCACCGTATTGCAATCAATGACCCGAAAAGCAAATTTGGCCTACCAGAAGTTACTTTAGGTTTACTACCAGGTGGCGGTGGTATTGTACGTATGGTACGTTTGCTCGGACTTCAAAATGCATTTCCATTTTTAATGGAAGGCAAACAATTCGGTGTTGATAAAGCAAAATCTTTAGGTTTAATTCACGATACTGCTGAAAATGAACAAGAGCTTTTAGATAAAGCAATTGCTTGGATAAAGGCTAATCCAAAATCTCAACAGCCTTTTGATGTGAAGGGTTATAAAATCCCGGGCGGTGATCCCAAAACGCCAGCAGTTGCACAAGTTCTTGCAATTGCCCCAGCCATGTTAAGAGACAAAACCAAAGGTTGTTATCCTGCCCCTGAAGCGATTATGGCTGCCGCAGTTGAAGGTGCTCAAGTCGATGTAGATACTGCACTGCGTATTGAGTCTCGCTACTTTACTCAGCTTACAACAGGCCAAATCTCTAAAAATATGATCGGCACTTTCTGGCATGGTCTAAATGCAATTAAGTCTGGTGCGAGCCGCCCTGCCGACGTTGCAAAATGGCAAGCCACTAAAGTTGGTGTGTTGGGTGCTGGCATGATGGGTGCTGGCATTGCTTATTCAACTGCAATTAAAGGCATTCCTGTTGTACTTAAAGATGTATCTGTTGAAAATGCGGAGAAAGGCAAAGCATATTCACAAAAGCTTCTTGATAAACGTGTTTCACAAGGCCGTATGACTGCAGAAAAACGTGATCAGGTTTTATCGCTCATTACGGCTACAGCGTCAGCTCAAGATCTTCAAGGCTGTGACTTAATTATTGAAGCGGTATTTGAAAATCAAGAACTCAAAGCCAAAGTCACTCAAGAAGCTGAACAATATTTAGCGCCTAATGGCGTAATGGCATCCAACACCTCAACCCTGCCAATTACAGGTTTAGCTCAAGCAAGTAAGGATGATAAAGCTTTTATCGGTCTGCACTTCTTTAGCCCTGTCGACAAAATGCAGTTAGTCGAGATTATTAAAGGTAAAAACACCTCCGCAGAGACTCTTGCTAAAGCCTACGACTTTGTACAACAAATTGGAAAAACACCGATTGTTGTCAATGATAGCCGTGGTTTCTTTACCAGTCGCGTGTTTGGTACATTCATTCAAGAAGGTATGCGTTTACTTGCAGAGGGCGTTCACCCAGCACGTATTGAAATGGCAGCACTGAAAGCTGGTATGCCAGTTGGCCCACTCGCTATTCAAGATGAAGTGTCTTTAACCTTAACTGAACATGTTGCAAGTGAAGCACGTAAAGCCCTGCAAGCTGAAGGAAAAGATTTACCTAAAGCCTCTGTAGATGAAGTGGTTCACACCATGATTCATGAGTTAAACCGTAAAGGTAAAGCAGCTGGAGCTGGTTTCTATGACTATCCGGAAAATGGTAAAAAGCACCTTTGGGAAGGCTTGAACCGTTGGCAAAAAGATCATGATATTTCTGAACAAGACATGATTGATCGCATTCTGTTTGTACAGGCACTAGATACCTTACGTTGTTATGAGGAAGGCGTATTAGAGTCTGTAATTGATGCCAATGTCGGTTCTATCTTTGGAATTGGTTATGCACCTTGGACGGGTGGAGCAATTCAATTCCTAAATCAATACGGTACTGATAAAGCACAAAAACGAGCTGAAGAGTTAACTGCCAAATATGGTGAACGTTTTACACCGCCCGCATTACTAAAGACCAAAGCAGAGCAGAAACAAAATATTCAATAACTTAGACTTATTAAATATTTAAAAACTGCATAAACCTTGCCCATATAAATATATTTTATTTATATGGGCTTTTCTTTATAACCTTTAAGATTTCTGCCTCACACCTAAATATGCTATAAATAGACTTCATTTTTGTGCTTCTACAGCACATTCGAGAAATCCTTATGTCCGATAAAAATTCTTCCGAGTCAGCAGTTCTAGGCTGGAAATTTGTTCTGATCGTTGGTGTTTTAAGTGCGATTTTCCTTGGCTTTTTCTATTTAGCAATGAGTAATGAACCTGACTACATGCCAGGAGCACAGCGCAAAGCACAACAAGAGCAAATGCAGCAAAAAGCTGAACACTCTACAGAGCAACACGCTCGACATGACGATATGCCTGAAATGGATATGCAAGAACATAAGCACTCAACTCAGTAATCAGATATTTTTCAAATGATAGATCTTTCCCGCAACGCATTGGTTGTAGAGGGTGGAGGCATGCGTGGTGCCTTTACCAGTGGTGTACTTGACTCATTTTTACAACAACAGTTCAATCCTTTTGACTTATACGTTGGTGTATCGTCTGGTTCGACCAATGTGGCTAACTACTTGGCAGGCCAGCAAGGCCGCACTCTAACGTTTTATGTTGATCACTCACTTCGTCCTGAATTCATCGATTACAAACGCTTTTTTAAAGGTGGTGATTTACTTGATTTAAAATGGATGTGGGAAATTGGTGAGCAAGAGCACCCTCTTGACCAACAAAGTCTTTTCGCTAAAAATCCAGATTTTTATATGGTGTTGACGCATGCCAAAACAGGTCATGCAGAATATCTTCGTGCGGGTAAAGATAATTTGCTAACCGCACTTCGTGCATCTAGCTCAATTCCAGTTTTAACACGTCATCCCGTCGACATTATGGGTGAACCTTATTTTGATGGTGGTGTTGCAGATGCCCTACCCGTTCGCTGGACGGCTCAGCAAAGTGACGTAAAAAAACTATTGGTTTTACGCACACGCCCGAAAAATTACTTTAAGGCGAGTAGTCGAGGCGATCAATTCCTAGCTAAATACGCGTTTAAACATCATTATGGTTTTGCAAACAGCTTACGTAGCCGTTGTGCTCGTTATAACGCTTCGGTCGATTTTGTCCGTGGTGAAAATCCAGAGCAGCAAATTTTAGAAGTTTGCCCACCACCACTTAAAAATATGGCTGGCCGTTTAACTACTAACCCGAAAAAGCTTCGTTATAGCTATGAAGTCGGCTTAGAAACAGGGCTACAGGCAATTGAAAGCTGGAATGCTATGAAATAAATCCAACTTGAGATTTCTAAAAAGAAGTCTCAAGTTAATTCTAAAATCATATCAATATGTGGAATACCACAATCTTGGTAAACCTCACCTTGCACATGAAAACCTAAAGCTTCGTAAAAAGCTGTCACATAAGTTTGCGCAGAAAGCTTTAAATAAGGCAGTTTATGACGACGTGCATAGTCAATAATATGCTGCATTAAAATTTTACCAATACCCTGCTTTCGATAAGGCACTAAAACAGCAACACGCCCTACGCTATGCTGTGGCAACAGACGTGCTGTAGCGATAGGCTGCTCTTTGTCATAAACAATAAAATGCAAAACTGTGGCATCCAAGTCGTCCCACTCATCTTCAGGCGCAATTCCCTGTTCTTGAATAAAAACTTGTTCACGGATGTATTTCGCATCTTTCTCGAGCTGTTCCCAACTACCCTCTATAATTTTATACATCCGTTCACCGCCCTAGCACTTACAGCCAATATTTTCAATCGGCAACTGATCTTGTAACAACAATTCCAACGTTTGTTTTTTTATACCGTACATTTCTTTCAATGCTTGGATTTGAGCCATAATTTTGGCATCAGGTTCAGAAACGTTTTTGCGTTTCGTGGCCAAAATCATTTTGTTTTTGCTGGTATGTTCAAGCGATACAAACTCAAAAACTTTAGTTTCATAGCCATATGCTTTTAAAAGTAACGCACGCAACGTATCGGTCAGCATCTCGGCTTGTTGCCCAGCATGAATACCAAACTGTAGCATTGGTTGTAAAACTTCAGGACTATGTAGCTGTGGGCGTAACTCTTTGTGACAACACGGCGCGCACATAATCATCGAAGCATTTAAACGAATTCCAGTATGAATGGCAAAGTCAGTTGCAATATCACACGCGTGTAAGGCAATCATAACGTCCAGTTTTTCTGGCTGATAACTACGCACGTCACCTTCAAAAAAGTCTAAGTGGTTAAAATGCACTTTGTCTGCAACATTCTGGCAAAACTCAACCAGATTCGGGCGCAATTCAACTCCAGTGATCAATGGTGTTTTTTGCTGCTCTTGCAAATAATCATATAACGCAAAAGTTAAATAACCTTTACCAGAACCAAAATCTACAATTCGTAGTTCTTGCTGAGAGGCATCAATTTGCTCATAAGCACTCGCAAAAATTTCAATAAATTTATTAATTTGTTTCCATTTACGCGCCATGCTTGGAATGATTTGACCTTTTTCATCAGTAATACCAAGCTCTTTTAAAAATGCATTGCCCTGCTGTACATAGCGTTGCTTTTCACGATCATGTGCCTGAATCGTTTGTGTCGCATTTACTGCCTGCTTTTTCCCCATATTTAGAAGGGCTTTTTTCTTATTTTTTTTAAGTTGAATTTCTTGAGTAGTCGAAAATAAGTTTGCTTGCTTACACTGAATGATTAATTGCTCAATCTGTTGCAAGCCTTCTTCAAATGAATAATTTTTAGTCACATCTTGGGTAGTATGGTGATATAAAGCTGAAAGCTGTTTTTGACCATGTAACTCTACAACGCGGAATGTGATTTTTTCCAGCTGAGCCAACTCTCCTTTATATTGGCTCAAGATCAATCGCTCAAAAGCTTGTTGTTCAAGCATTTGCTTGATTTCATGAAAGAATTGCTGTTCTTGCTCAAAGGAGAAAACCGACACGGATATACCTAAAAATGAAGACTCATATAAAATAGAAGTTTAAAGGGTCTAGGATTAAAAATAAAATAACTTTACGACTGTTTTGTATTTCTATACATTCGTATTTTTAATCAAAAAAATTAAACTTATGAGTAAATCTGTGTTGGAAACTTACGATCCAAAAGAAGAACTATTTAATGCCTATAGCCATGGGGCTGGTATTATTATGGCAGTTATAGCTTCTATCTTTTTAATTATAAAGGGATCTTATCTTTCAACTGCTCAGTGGGTAGGTTTGTGGGTATACTCATTTAGTCTCATTTTGGTTTTCACCAGTTCTACACTCTATCACTTTGCTCAAACACAAAATCTACGCTACTGGTATAAGAAACTTGACCATACAGCTATTTATTATTTAATTGCTGGAACGTATACCCCGTTCTTAAGCATCGCAATTCCTACTACAAAAGCTCACTATCTGTTGATTGCTCTCTGGAGCATTGCTGCGATTGGTACACTTTTCAAGTTAGTTTTTATTCATCGTTTTCAAAAAATTTCTTTGCTAGCTTATATTTTAATGGGATGGCTTGCTGTATTTGTAATGGATGACATGCGCACTTATTTAAGTAAAGACGCATTGATTTTCTTGATCATTGGCGGGTTAGCTTATACGGTTGGAGCATTGTTTTACGCGTTAAAAAAGGTAAGATATACCCATGCAATCTGGCACATTTTTGTGCTTTTAGGTGCAGGAGCACATTTTCTTGCTATCTATTGGTACATAGTTTAGTTCATTTTTCACTCTTATTCAGTGATCCTGAAAGAGTCATGGATGATGTTCTTTCACGCTATTCTTTTAGAAAAAATACGTCTTTAAAAGGAATAGTAAATTAAAAATAAATTTTAACTGATATAAGGTTTTATATGGATTCAACCTCTGCGACTGCTGCTCCAGCAGTAGCCACTAATTCAAAAACACGGGTTTTGTTTGCAAGTTTAGTCGGTACAACCATTGAGTTCTTCGACTTTTATATCTATGCAACTGCTGCCGTTATTATTTTTCCTCACCTGTTTTTCCCTGCTAGTAGTGGCAGTGCCGCAGTCTTACAATCTTTAGCAACCTTCGCAATTGCCTTTATTGCCCGCCCCATCGGTGCAGCAATATTTGGTCATTTAGGAGACCGTATTGGTCGGAAAGCCACATTGGTTGCAGCTTTACTGACTATGGGTATTTCAACCGTATGTATTGGTTTACTTCCTACCTATGCACACATCGGAATCTTCGCACCCTTACTATTGGCTGTATGCCGTTTAGGACAAGGCTTGGGTTTAGGTGGTGAATGGAGCGGTGCAGTATTACTCGCGACTGAAAATGCCCCAGAAGGTAAAAGAGCATGGTATGGCATGTTCCCACAGCTTGGTGCTCCAATTGGTTTTATTTTAGCAACAGGTTCATTTTTATTATTGAGCGCAACTATTCCTGAGCAAGCATTCATGCAATGGGGTTGGCGTATTCCATTTATTGCAAGTGCTGTATTAGTGATTGTGGGTTTATATATCCGTTTAAAACTTCATGAAACTCCAGCATTCCAAAAAGTTTTAGATAAGCAAAAAGAAGTTAATATTCCATTTAAAGAAGTTATCACTAAACACACGGGTAAGCTTATTCTTGGTACGATTGCAGCAATCTGTACGTTTGTCGTGTTCTATCTTACCACCGTATTTGCCTTAAACTGGGGAACTACTAAGCTTGGCTATGCACGTGGTGAGTTCTTAGAACTTCAACTCTTTGCAACCCTTTGCTTTGCTGCATTCATTCCTTTATCTGCTATTTTTGCAGAAAAATTTGGTCGTAAAACAACCTCTATTGGTGTCTGTATTGCTGCTGCGATTTTCGGTTTGTTCTTCTCTAGCATGTTAGAGTCTGGAAATACCTTAATCGTCTTCCTTTTCTTATGTACTGGCTTGGCGATTATGGGCTTGACCTATGGTCCGATTGGTACAGTTCTTTCCGAACTTTTCCCAACTTCAGTTCGTTACACAGGTTCGGCATTAACATTTAACTTAGCAGGCATTTTTGGTGCATCATTTGCACCACTTATTGCAACTAAGCTTGCTGAAACTTATGGTTTATATGCAGTTGGTTATTATCTTACTGCAGCATCACTTTTATCACTCATCGCTTTCTTACTCATTCGTGAAACGAAAAATGATGATGTGAATAATCAGATCTAAAAATTAGAAATTCTTATATAAAAAAGCCGGTTCAAAATTGAACCGGCTTTTTTATAAATATATGATCTTAATTTATTGATGCTGGATTCGAAGGTGCAATGCTATTTGATACAGCAGGAGCTGTTACATTACTTGCTGCAACAGCAGCTGGTCCAGCAACAGCAGCTTCACCAATGAGTGCAACTTTTGCTTTTTCTTGGCTCTTTACAGATAAAGCAGGGTTAGTTGCTACAATACGATTAATGTTTGCTGAGTTTGCCGGAGCAATCGCAGTCGTTTGTAAAATAATTGGGCGATTACCTGTGTTACCCAATGTATAGCGAATGCCTGTACGCGGGCTAATCACTGTTGTATTTTCTTGCTTCACTACAGCTTGAGCCGAAGTTGGGCCTTTTGCTGCAAGTACTTTATCAACCGTTGTCGTTTGAGGGGCTGAAGCTGCTTCTGCTGCGAAAACAAAACTAGGCACAGCAAGAACAGTTAAAAATAAAGGTTGTAATACTTTTTTCATTGTCTTTCCAACATACACTCTGGATGAGAAGTAAATAGCATTTAATGCTTAAAACTGCAAACATTATTCACAGGCTTACTACAAACATAAAAAAAGCAGAACAATTGTTCTGCTTTTTTTCGTTAAGGCAGATTAAATCTTACCGTGACATTGTTTATATTTTAGTCCAGACCCACATGGGCATGGTGCATTACGGCTTTCTGGAACAGGGAAAGCTTGCTGATCGTTAGACTCGTTCATGCTTTCTTGAGAAAGTGTAACTTCACCAGTTAAACCATCTACATCATCATGTTCAAAAGAAAGCTTCATTGATTCAGCTTGCTGCTGCTGTTGAGCTTCCATTTCTGCAAGTTCTTCTGGTGTTGGGATATGTACACGAGACAAATCAGTCACAACATCAGTTTTAATAATACCCAGCATATTTACAAACAGGTTGAAAGCTTCTTTCTTGTATTCCTGTTCAGGGTTCTTTTGCGCATAGCCACGTAAGTGAATACCTTGACGCAAATAATCCATTGCAGCCAAGTGATCTTTCCAATGACGATCAAGAGAGTTTAAAACGAAGTGACGTTCAAGCATTGCTGCTGATTCATCACCCATTTGAGCACGGCGCTGGCGATAACGCTCAATTACTTCATCGCTAATACGCTCAACTAAACCTTCTTCATCTAGACGGCGGTCTTGGTCTAACCATTCTTGAATTGGCAGCTCAATACCCAAATCAATACGTAGAGCGTTTTCTAAACCTTCAACATCCCATTGATCATGAATTGACTCTGGTGGAATAAAGTTAGCAATCACGCCTTTCATCACTTCGTGATGCATTTCTTCAACATATTCTTTTAAAGTATTTTCAGCTAACACTTCATCACGTTGTGAATAAATGATCTTACGTTGTTCATTATTCACATCATCGTATTTCAATAAGTTTTTACGAATATCAAAGTTACGCGCTTCAACTTTACGCTGAGCGTTCTCGATTGAACGACTCACCATTTTGTGTTCAATCGCTTCATTTTCTTGGAGACCCATTGCGCGCATCATTCCGACTACGCGATCACCTGCGAAAATACGCATAAGGTCATCTTCAAGAGACAAATAGAAACGAGAAACACCAGGGTCACCCTGACGGCCCGCACGACCACGTAACTGGTTATCAATACGGCGTGATTCATGACGCTCAGAACCAATGATGTGCAAACCACCTGATTTCAATACATCTTCGTGGTCTTGTTCCCATTGTGCTTTCAGACGTGCTTCATCTTCAGCAGTAGGGTTTTCAAGTTTGGCAAGTTTTGCTTTCCAGTTACCACCCAAGATAATGTCCGTACCACGACCAGCCATATTAGTTGCAATCGTTACTGCATTCGGGCTACCGGCCTGAGCAATAATGTCAGCTTCACGCTCATGTTGTTTTGCATTCAACACTTCGTGGTGAATACCAGCTTGCATTAACTTAGAAGATAAAATTTCACTGGCTTCAATGGTCGCTGTACCAATCAGAATTGGTGCTACACCCTGCTCACGGATATTCGTAATTTCCTGAATAATCGCATCGTATTTACCGTTACGGTTTAAATAAATTAAATCGTTTTGGTCATTACGTACCATTGGGCGGTGAGTTGGAATAATCACAACATCAAGGCCATAAATTTCTTTCATTTCCGCAGCTTCAGTATCAGCAGTACCTGTCATACCTGAAAGCTTTTTATATAGACGGAAATAGTTCTGGAATGTTGTGGTCGCTAGTGTCTGGTTTTCAGGCTGAATTTCCAAACCCTCTTTCGCTTCAACTGCTTGATGCAAACCTTCTGACCAACGACGACCCGGCATTGTACGGCCAGTGTGTTCATCAACAATCACGACTTCGCCATCGTGAATAATATAGTGAACATCACGTTGGAATAAGAAATGTGCACGAATAGCAGCAGACACATGATGAACAAGGCTCAGATTCGTTGCTGAATATAGGCTTTCACCTTCAGCTAACAGACCCATTTGAATAAGTTCTTGTTCAACAGTTTCATAACCAATTTCAGTCATTTCAACTGAACGCTGCTTTTCATCAATCCAGAAGTGCCCACCATCTGCAACTTTTTCTTCTTTTTGCGGATGTAATTTAGGAGGAATCGTATTGATTGCAGAATACAGATGCGAAGAGTCTTCACTTTGACCAGAAATAATTAATGGTGTACGTGCTTCATCAATCAAGATTGAGTCAACTTCATCGATAATGGCATAGTGCAAACCACGTTGTTTCTTTTCTGCTAAAGAAAACACCATGTTGTCACGTAAGTAGTCGAAACCGAATTCGTTATTGGTACCATAGGTAATATCAGCAAGATAAGCTTCCGCTTTTTCAGACGGACCTTGCATTGAATAGATCGTACCAATGCTTAAACCCAAAAACTCAAATAATGGACGGTTCAACTCAGCATCACGCTGTGCCAAATAATCGTTCACAGTAATGACATGAACGCCTTCGCCACTTAATGCGTTTAAATAACACGCCAAAGTACCCATAAGGGTTTTACCTTCACCGGTACGCATTTCGGCAATTTTGCCTTCATGTAAGGTAATACCACCAATAAGCTGAACGTCATAGTGACGCATGCCCATTACACGCTTGGCTGCTTCACGACAAACTGCAAATGCTTCTGGAAGTAATTTATCTAAACTTTCGCCATTATTATAACGTTGTTTGAATTCTGGAGTTTTTGCAGATAAGTCTGCATCGCTTAAAGCTGATATCGTCGGCTCGAGCGCATTGATTTGCTCAACAATTTTGCGCATTCGTTTGAGTTCGCGCTCATTTTTTGTACCGAAGATACCTCCGATCAGACTTGCCAACATGGATAAACTCTCTAAATCTTGCTTGGTCAAATGAATAAACTTTTTCTCAGTCGTTTATTATGGTGCCAGAAATTTGAAGTACAAGGGGTTTGCACAAAACCCCTAAAAAAAATCTGATAGTTAGATGAATGGTATTTCATTCATCTAGTCCCCCTTAATGTATTTGGCGCCTAAAACGCACCATTAACGCTCATCTATTAAGCATAACTTCCGAGAAATCTAATTTAGCAAATTTACCTTAAAGTTACATTGATTAAGCACTTAAAATAATGAGTTTTAGTCATATATATTTACACTTATATAAAAATTTCATAATAAAATACAAAAACAATAATTTTAATCATAAAGTAAATGCTGCATATTCATTCAATCGAATAACAAATTATGAGCAATTGAGGAACGATCATGACACTACGATTAGGAGACACTGCCCCCGATTTTCAACAAGAATCGAGTGAAGGCACAATTAATTTTTATGATTTTTTAGGGGATAGTTGGGGAATCTTATTTTCACATCCAGCCGACTATACGCCAGTATGTACAACAGAATTAGGTTACACAGCAAAATTAAAAGATGAATTTACGAAGCGTAATGTTAAAGCGATTGCTTTGTCGGTAGACGATGTAGAGTCTCATAAGGGCTGGATCAACGATATTAATGAAACACAAAACACAACGGTAAATTTTCCAATCATTGCGGATAAAGATCGTAAAGTATCTGAACTTTATGGTTTCATCCATCCTAACGCCAGTGAAACACTCACAGTGCGCTCTTTAGTGATTATTGATCCGAACAAAAAAGTTCGCTTAATTATTACCTACCCTGCTTCGACAGGCCGAAATTTTAATGAAGTCTTACGTGTGGTTGATTCATTACAATTAACTGATAAGCATAAAGTAGCTACACCAGCGAACTGGCAACAAGGCGAAGATGTAGTGATTGTGCCATCACTTAAAGATGAAGAAGAAATTAAACAACGCTTCCCTAAAGGTTATACAGCGGTTAAGCCTTATTTACGCTTAACGCCACAGCCTGAAAGCAATAAAACCGACTAAAGGTTTTATTGCTTGCAAGACAAGCGAAGCGCGTAGGCAGCCAACAGAAGATTTCAAATAAGCCAACCGCGTATTAAATCTTAAGCAAAATAAGTAAATTTTCCAGCCTTAAAAAGCCATCCAACGCGGTGGCTTTTTTATTTATGTATTGAATACACATGGTTTTTACTGCTCAGATCAGTTATAACTCGAAGCGATTCGGTATAAAAAATAAAAATCATGATCTATAAAATTCATCATTTAAAGTGTGGCAGCATGTGCCCAGTTTGTGCCCCACTCTTTGGACAAAAAGGCTTTCGGGCTGAAGTCGTCTGCCATTGCCTTCTGGTTGAAACTGATCGAGGCTTAGTGCTTATTGATACAGGCTTTGGCTTGCAAGATTATTTACATATGAAACAACGCCTAGGCTCATTAGTTAAACGTTTAGGTAAAATTGAGCCTAACCTTGAGTTTAGTGCTATTCAGCAAATTCAAAAGCTCGGGTTTAATCCAAAGGATGTACAACACATCTTTGTCACTCATCTTGATTTTGATCATGCAGGCGGAATTTCAGATTTTCCACATGCCACTGTGCATGTTTTAGCTGCAGAATATAACGCAGCCCAACTTCCAAATTTTAAGGGCAAACTTCGTTATAGAACCAATCAATATAAAGATCATCGCTACTGGAACTTTATTGAATATCAGCAAGGTGAAGCTTGGTTTAACCTCGAAAAAGTAAAAGGCTTCCCTCTGTTCCAAGATGAAATTTTAATGGTGCCGCTATTGGGGCATTCAGCTGGTCATTGTGGTATTGCCATAAAGCAACAAAATCAATGGCTATTATTTTGTGGAGATGCTTACTACTCACACCTAGAGTTAAACCCTAAAAATAAATTAAGATCACTCAGTGTGCTGGAAAAAACATTTGCAGAAGATAATGAGCAACGCCTTGTTAATCTCAAACGCTTACAGCATTTAGCTCAACATGAGCCAACGATTGAAATTATTTGTGCTCATGATCCTTATGAGCTTACTCGGTATCAAACATGAAAAAATTATCGCTCATCACCCTTCTCATCTGTATAAATTTACAAGGATGTATGCAGCATGAAAGTATCGCTCATGAGCAACGACCAAAAGACTGGGGCACTTTAGTCTCTCAGAACCATAACTTTTATCAAATTAGTAATGATGTTTTTCGCAGTGAACAACCTAGTGCTGCAATGATTTCAGAATTAAAGAATCATCAAATTAGAACAATTATTAATTTAAGGGCTAAAGATGCAGATACTTTAGTTTTTAAAAATGAAAATTTTAATCTTGTACATATTCCTATCAATACATGGGCAATTAACCGACAAGATCTATTAGAGGTTATGCAGCAAATCAAAATTGCTAAACAGAGTAATCAACGTGTTTTATTGCACTGCTACCATGGTTCAGACCGTACAGGCGCCAGCGTTGCCATGTATCGCATTATTTTTGAAAATTGGACAATTGATGATGCGGTTAAAGAAATGAAGCAAGGTGGTTATGGCTACCATATTATTTGGAAGAACATTGACCGTTTATTCACCCCTGAAAATGTAAAATGGATTCAACAACAATTGTCGAATCCATCTTAACTACATCTTTTGATTAAACCTTAGATCAGATTAACGCTGATCTAATGGCACCCAATCAATGACCCAAGCCGATTTCATATTTAAACTTGAATCAGAAGTAATTTTCTTACGGGCCGCATCTGCTGTATCACGGTCTTTCGCAGGTCCGACCATAATACGGATTCCCTTGCTAGTTTGGCTCGTAGTTACCTTATAGCCTTTAGCTCGTAATTTAGAAACAACTGCATCTGCATTTGCTTGGTTAGCAGCCAATGCAACTTGCACCATCCACTTTTTATCACCATTTTCCAGCAATTCACGCGCTTTTTCAGCCTCAGCTTTTTTATCAGCTTCTGCTTTACGCTTAGCCTCTGATGTTTTCTTATCAGCTTCTGCTTTGTGTTTCGCTTCAGTTGCTTTCTTATCGGCTTCTGCCTGACGCTTTGCTTCAGCTGCTTTCTTGTCAGCTTCCGCTTGACGTTTTGCTTCAGCTGCTTTCTTATCGGCTTCAGCTTGGCGCTTTGCTTCAGTTGCTTTCTTGTCAGCTTCTGCCTGACGTTTTGCTTCAGCTGCTTTCTTATCAGCTTCAGCTTGGCGTTTTGCTTCAGCTGCTTTTTTGTCTGCATCTATTTTTGAAGTATCAGTTGTTTTATTTGCCACAACATTAGTTTGCTGGTTTTTAGCTTTCGCCTCACCCACTAACTCTGGTGGAATATTATCTGAACTTTCTTGAGCAGCTGTACGACGTGCATTAATCGCAGCGTACTCTGCTGCGGCTTTACGAGCAGCATCAGCTTCAGCTTGCTGTTGCATTGCTAAAAACTCAGCTGCACGTGCTTCTTGCTCAGCAACCGCTTTTTCACGCGAACGTCGCTGTTCTTCTAACAAACGTTTTTCTGTTTCAACATCAACCGCTAGAGGCTGTAGTTGTACCATTTGTCCTTCGGTTGCTTGCTTTGGCTTAGTTTGAGTTTTTGGTGATGTGGATGCCGGTGGCTGAACTTCAACCTGTTTTATTTCCTCATTTCCTTTTAGAAGTAATGCTGCCAATAAAACACCACCTCCCAGTAAAACAACACCACCCATCCAGCGTTGTTTGTTATTCATTGACATTCTTCCAAATACTCCCAAATCGCTTCTAAAGTATGAAACGAACCACAGGCCAAAATCAGCTGATTGTTATTTGTTTGCTCAAGCGCTGATTTAAAAGCCTCTTTGATATTGCCATATTGTTGTACTGTCTGGCCTTGCAAGGCATCATTGAGTTGCTGAATCGGTGCAGCACGCGGCACATTCAACTCAGCAATTTTCCAATGTAAAACAGTAGGTTTCAATAAATCGACTACTGATTTTATATCTTTATCTGCCAGCATTGAAAATACTGCGACAACTTCTGTGTACTGTTTATTGTATTCTAAGAAATTTCGCAATTGCTTTAACAAAAATTCAACACCATGTGGATTGTGTCCGGCATCAAAAATTACCGTTTTACCCTCCACTTGACGCTGCTCAAAACGTCCAGCTAAACGTGCAGATTGAATACCTTTTTCTAATGCTGACTGAGAAATTTCAAGTCCGCTGTTTAAAATAGCTGCAACCGCTCCCGCAATATTTTCAATGGCTAAATGACCTAAAGGAAGCTTTAAAGTAGTTCCTTCTGAGGCAAAGTACCAGTTTTGTCCATCATCGGCGAGTTTATAAAAATAATCACGATTAACGGTATATAAGTCTGCTTGCGTATTTTCTGCTTTATCTTGGATTGCTTGAGGTAGAATTTGTTCGCCGGCAAAGACAACCGGAATGTTTGGACGAATAATGCCTGCTTTTTCAAAAGCAATTTTTTCGATAGTATCGCCCAACCAGTCAGTATGATCCAGGCCAATATTAGTAATAACTGCAATGTCGGGATCAATTACATTGACGACATCTAAGCGTCCGCCCAAACCAACTTCGAGCACCCATACATCACATTGCTGTTGTTTAAAAATGACAAAAGCAGCCAAAGTGGTTGCTTCAAAAAAAGATAAGCTTAAATCACAATCGCGACGAGCCTGATCGACTTGAACAAAAGCATCAATCAGACTTTGATCATCGACTTCAACTCCACCTAATTTGACTCGCTCATTAAAGCGATAGATATGCGGTGACTGATATAACCCAACTTTATAACCCTGTGCGTTTAATATCGCAGCCAGTGTGGTTGTAGTTGAACCTTTACCATTCGTTCCGGCTACTGTAAAAACTTTAGCAGTAGGCTGAGTTACACCCAGCTTTTCTGCAACAGGAATTACACGTTCCAGACCAAGATCTATCCCTGTAACGTGAACATGGCTCCAATAATTGAGCCATGTATCTAAAGAGTCTATTGAAAGTGGAGCTTGTTGGTTCAAGGTAAGTTCATCAATTTCGATACAAGTCGAGATACAGTATCACGTAAAGCGTGACGATGAACAATCTGATCGATTACACCATGATCAAGCAAATATTCAGCACGCTGGAATGGTTCTTCTAGAGTTTCACGTACAGTCTGCTCAATTACACGTTTACCAGCAAAGCCAATCATCGCTTTAGGTTCAGCAATATGAATATCACCCAACATTGCTAAAGAAGCTGTTACACCGCCATATACAGGATGTGTTAACACCACGATATAAGGTAAACCTGCATCTTTTAATTTTTGGATCGCCGCTGAAGTACGTGCCATTTGCATAAGAGACAGCATACCTTCTTGCATACGTGCACCACCAGAAGCTGCGAAACAGATCAATGGTTGACGTTTTTCAATAGCAAGTTCAGCAGCCTGAACAAAACGGTCGCCTACTACAGTACCCATAGAGCCGCCCATAAAGTCGAACTCAAAAGCACATGCAATCATATCTACGCCATTTAAATTACCTTGCATGGCAATTAAGGCTTCCGTTTCACCAGTTTTGGTTTGCGCTTCACGCATACGATCTGGATATGGCTTGGTGTCGACAAACTTTAACGGATCTTTCGCGCTAAATTCTTGCCCTAATTCTGCTACTACATTGTCGAAGAACCAGTTCAAACGATCACGAGCTTTCATACGTAAGTGTTCATCACACTGCGGACAAACATACGCATTGAAAGAGATTGCTGTACGTGTCACTAGAGCATGACATTCAGGGCATTCAATCGTTGGCTCAGTAAATGTTGCTTTGAGAATTTGTTGCTCATTTGCGACTTCAATACCTGGAACCGGACGTTTTGTCCATGGTGTCGAAGGGCTAAGAACTTTCCCTGATTTCACTTCTTGATTCATACTAACTCATCGAGCGCTGCTCGAAGCTCCTTGACTTTACTCACCGTCTGTTCAACAGCGTCATCCGCTGCCAACGTTGCAAAATTTTTAACGAAAGCACTACCTACAATCACCGCATCAGCAACGCTACCCATTGCTTTTGCTGAAGCAGCATCACTAATACCAAAACCAACACCTACTGGAATATCAGTGGCATTTTTGATTTTTTGAATACGTGCAGCAGCTTCTGCCGTATCTAGTGTTGCGGCTCCCGTTACACCCTTAAGTGAAACATAGTAGATAAATCCACTTGCCTGATTTGCCACATGTTGAATGCGTTGGTCTGTAGAAGTTGGTGCGAGCAAGAAGATTTGATCCATGTCATGTTGCTTCAACACAGCACCAAACTCTTTTGACTCTTCTGGCGGTAAATCCACCAGTAATAAGCCATCTACACCACATTCTTTCGCATGAGAAACAAACTTCTCGTAACCAATCACTTCAACCGGATTTAGATAACCCATTAAAACAACAGGTGTATCCTGATCCTGTTCACGGAACTCCTTTACCATATTAAGAGCATCTAATGTGTTAGTCCCTGCTGCAAGCGCACGTTCAGCTGCAAGCGCAATTACTGGACCATCGGCCATTGGATCTGAAAATGGTAAACCAAGCTCAATGACATCTACTCCTGCCGCAACCATTTTATGCAGTAACGGAACTGTTACTTGCGGTTGTGGATCACCCGCCATGACATAAGATACAAGCGCTTTACGTTGTTGGGACTTAAGCTTTTCAAAACGGGTGGCAAGACGTGACATAGGGTTGTGCTTTCCTTGAATTATTTAAAATTGAGGAGTTGTTTGTAGAAATACAAGAACATCGCATTTTAACGCTATTTTTTGTCCATTGAACAGGTCTAACGTTATGGCGATATTCGATTGTATGATTCATACAACCCATGGCGTACATTTATCAATATTTTGAAACTTTTCTCAATGATCAAAGCTTCCTATTTTCGAGCCATTATTAGATCGTCATCTGAATAGAAAATCGCCACAGAAAGGCTATTTTATTGCATTTTTATTTGTTAGCTGTAATTGTCTTTTTCTTGCTAATAGGGTTTGTCCTGTCAAATTTTTATGGGCACGTGCAAGTGCTGACTGGTCCGAATATCCCAATTGTTCAGCAATTAAAGTGAGGCTGGCATTTTGGTTAAGTAATATCTCACAGCGCTTCATACGCTCTGCATCTAAAATTAATTTAAATGAAGTGTTTAATGACTGTAGTTGGCGCTGCAAGCTTCGTACTGAAATATTCAACTCGATGGCAATATCTTCTATTTTAGGGGCCTGCTGCCTTTGCTTAAAATATTCATGGACGATCCAATGTATTTGCTGAGCTAAATCTGTATGTATTTTACGCTGAGCTAATGCTTCTTCTGCCTGTTTCACTAAAAGTTGCATTAAGGTTGGGTCTGCATGCTGAGGTCGAATACTTAGTCCCTCACTTGCAAAAGTTAATGCATAGTAAGGTTTTTCAAATGATAATTTGCATTGAAAGAAACGCTGATAGTGCACTAACGGACCACGTGCACGGTGCACGAACTCAACTTGTTGCAAGAGAAAATCATGTAGTGGGGCTATCTGTTTAGCAAGCTGTACCATCGCTGCCAAAGTCAATTCACAAAGTATGATATTGCTGTCATCAACCAAGGGCCAATACAAACGAATTTTAGAAGCATCTTGCTCAATTTGCATAGGCACCACTTGCTCACCGTCAATCACCAGACGATGAAACTTCATAATATATTCAAGAACCTCTGCAAAACTGCCACTTCGGGATGCCATATAACCCAACACTCCAAAATTGGCAGGTGTAATGCAAGTGGCCATTTCCAAGGCTAAATTGGAAACTTGTAGCTGAGATTCGGTTAGCTCTAAAAGCTCAAGAAAAAAATTTAAAGATGATTGAGCATCAATAGATGAAGCTAAAATATTTTGAACTTGTCGGGCCTGAACATCCGTCAGATTTAATGCCTGCCAGTCCATTTCCCTTTCTTTTAAGTAAGTATTCCAAAGGTAAAAATAACCATTTGAAATCGTAAAATCCTGCATGGCTCATCCTTTTTTTACTGCCATCTTGTCGCAAACTGTATAAAAATTGGCAATAACTGTCAAAACAAAGCCGACCAGCCGCGACATACTAGTAAACAAGTTAGATGCGAGAAATAAAATATGAACGCACATGTTTCTTATCAAGTCGAGCCAGTGGTTCGTAAAGATCTAGATTTTCATTTAAACGAAGCGCCTCGCTTTTGGTTTAATAATGATCCTTTTTTGACTCGTATGTTTGATGCACTCAGCTTAACCTTTCCTGATGGAGAGCGTTATTTTATCGAATGCGTTCGTATGTTCCGTGACAAAATTGAAGATCCAGAACTACAAAAACGAGTTGTGGACTTTATTAAACAAGAAGCTCAACACGGTATTGCTCATGACAAAATGAATCAGCTCATGAAAGAACAAGGTATGCCTGTTGACCAATTCACAGCTACACTAAAAAGAATTTTTCGTTTTGAACTCACCAAACGCTCACCGCAATACAATATTGCAATGACGGCAGCAGCTGAACATTTAACTGCATTAATGGCAGAAACGTTTTATAGCAATAAAAAAACTTTGGAAAATGCTCACCCTTATGTCCGAGCGCTGTTTGCTTGGCATGCCATTGAAGAAATGGAGCATCGTGATGTTGCTTTTGATGTCATGAAACAAGTAGGTGAAGTTCCTGAGTCAACTCGTCGATTTGTATTGGTTCTTACAACAGTACTCATGTTTGGTTTTACGCTCTATCGCACCAACATTATGTTGAAATGTGATGGCTTTAGTTCTAGGGAACGACTCTTAATGAGCCTTAAAGGCTTACCTTGGTTCTTTGGTAAAAATGGCACATTAACCGCCATGAAAAGCCAATATTTAGATTGGTTTAAAAAAGATTTTCATCCAAGTCAGCATCCGGTCATTCGTCAATACCCAGTCTGGATTGAAACACTTGAAAAGACCAATGATCCTATTGCAGCTGGTGAAGCATTTTGGCAAGCAGGTTTATAACCTGCTTGTTACCATTTTGCATAATGTTGTTCTAGTAAACCGTATTGTTCTTTGCAATTGATTATATCGGTTGCCTCATGCTCAATCGTGCCGCTAATTTTAGCTTGCCACTGATTGAACTGGCTTCCAATCATTCTTAAATTAATATTTTCGTATCGGCACCAACCAATATGGACCTGTAGATTAAGCTTTTGATCTAGAGAACTAATTTGCCAAATTTCATCATTTACTTTTTCAAATAAAACATCAGTCAGTGGAAATAAAACTCCGTTAATCCATAAGCAATTTTCATTACCAAAGCTTTCATTAACCCCTGAAGCTAGATTTAAACCAATACGCCGCCCTTGCTCATCCCAGAAATTACATGAAAGCCAGAACCAAGCCGTTTCAGGTCGCAAAAAACCACATGTATCATCTAGAGATGCAAATGTCTTTTCATCAAATTGTACAATTTGGTTTTGTTTATTAATAAACATCCCTTCTACACCCAGCGTGGTCTGCTTTTGGGTATAGGTCCAACCGTTAATTCCTGTCGGTGTACACAAGCTTAATATATCGGTCCCAGCACAAAAAATACGAGCGCTGAGTTGAATCTCACCATATTTGGTCACTCGAATGTATCGCACGCCATTGGCATGCTGAATATCAAACTGATAAGGCGATTTAGAAAAATAGCTTTGATTAAATAATGGCTGTTCATCAAGATAGGTTTTATGCCCCAAAGGCTGAATTGCATTCCATTCAATGACTTGCTGAGTTTCATGATCATAAATATAGAAAAAACCATGCCCAACCCAGCCAATATCTGCAATAGCCAAACCAATACTATAGTGTTTGTGTTGAATACCGCAGAATTTAAATTTTTTATATTTTAGTTGCTTACGCCAGCCCTTTAAGACCTTACCATAAGGAGTTTTATAAATATAATGTTGTACATCAATGGTTGACGGTACAGATTCAAAACGCCCGTAGCGAGGCTGTCCATTTTCTTGAATTAAATCCATTTACCCACTTCCATATGAATATTAGATTTCAAATGACCTATACCACGGTCAAATACGTATTTTCCCAAATTGTTGCAGCAAAATCGCCTTTTATTAAATGAATATAGCGCCCTGCTACACAATCTATCGCTAAGCAGTCATCAATATCAATGACTCGATCTGTGTGTGCTTTTTGCCACTGTTGATCTATAAATTGTTTACCTAATTGTTTCGCAACGACAGCATTTGGTGCAACTACAAACTCATAACGGTGAAGTTCACCGAATTCACGAGCCTTATATCCACCCAGATTAATTAAATATAATTTTAAATCATCTGGTTTGGGTGCTGCATCTGTAAAATGAATTTGATACTTTTGCCCTTGAGAGTTAACACCAGAGAGCTTGGCCCAAGCATCAATATGTAATCCTTGAGCTTCACCAAACCAAGCCTGTTTAAGTTGAGGATAAACTTCTTCCAAAGTATCTCCTACAGCCATGACTACATCATGAACTTCTGTATTAGCATGTGCATGACGCCCGCCTAACATCACCATAAACAAACTTGGCATTGTATCCTCTTACATCTCGACCATTTCTACGCCATCAATGCGTGCAACTGTCATTAAATCTTTATCACCACGACCTGAAACAGTCGCAATAATAATCTGATCTTTAGACATGGTTGGTGCAAGCTTAGAAACGTATGCCATTGCGTGCGAGCTTTCAAGTGCAGGAATAATCCCTTCGATTTTGGTTAAATCACGGAAACCTTGCAAAGCTTCTGTATCATTAATCGGCACGTATTCTACGCGCTTCATATCTTTCAAGAAGCTATGTTCAGGACCGACACCCGGATAGTCAAGACCTGCTGAGATACTATGTGTCTCAATAATCTGACCTTGTTCATCACTCATTAAGTAAGTACGGTTACCGTGCAATACGCCCACATGGCCTGCATTTAACGGCGCAGAGTGTTTACCAGTTTCAATACCAAAACCAGCTGCTTCAACACCATACATTTTTACATTGGCATCGTTTAAGAATGGATAGAACAAGCCCATTGCATTTGAACCACCACCCACACATGCAACTAATGCATCTGGTAAGCGACCTGCTTGCTCCAAGATCTGTTTGCGTGCTTCACGGCCAATAATCGACTGGAAGTCACGAACGAGTTGAGGGTATGGATGTGGGCCTGCAACTGTACCAATCACATAGTACGTCGTATCAACGTTGGTTACCCAGTCACGCATCGCTTCGTTCATGGCATCTTTCAGCGTTTTAGAACCACTTTGTACAGGTACAACTGTCGCTCCCAATAAACGCATACGATAAACGTTCATGGCTTGACGCTTAACGTCTTCAGCACCCATATAAACAACACATTCAAGACCTAAACGTGCCGCTATCGTTGCTGTTGCTACGCCATGTTGCCCAGCACCAGTCTCGGCAATAATACGCTTTTTACCAGAAAGCTTTGCCAATAACGCCTGACCAATCGTGTTATTTACCTTATGTGAGCCTGTATGGTTCAAGTCTTCACGTTTAAGATAAATTTGCGCACCACCTAACTCTTTTGACCATCGCTCAGCATAATAAAGTGGACTAGGACGACCTACATAGTAGGCGAGATCGCGGTCGAATTCTGCCAGAAACTGTTCATCATTTTTCATGCGAGAATAGAGATTTTCTAAATCTTCTAATGCCGCCATTAAAGTTTCTGACACAAAACGTCCGCCATGGATACCAAAATGCCCTGCAGCATCTGGGTACTGTGTATAGTCAATCACATTGTTTTGCTGATCCACGTTGGACTCCTTGCATAAATCGTTCAATGAGTTGTTGGTCTTTTATACCTTTTGCGGATTCTACGCCTCCGCTCACATCTACTGCAAAAGCACCGGTAGTATGAATAGCGTCTATGACATTGTCAGGGGTTAAACCACCTGCCAAGATTAAAGGAATATCAAGTTTTGGGAATTTAGACCAGTCAAATTGATGCCCTGTGCCCCCTTTAAGCTCAGGATGCCACGCATCGAGCAATACAGCACTGGCACCAGCCGCCTGATATTTTTGAATTTCAGCAATTACATCTAAATCAGGTTTAACCTGAATCGCTTTATACCAGCGACGTTTACAGTGGCGAGCTATTTCCTGACATTGTTCTGGAGTTTCATCGCCATGTAGTTGTAATACATCTAGGGGAACACAATCAAGTACATCCTGAATTTCAGTGGCACTTGCATTCACAAACAAACCAACCATTTGTACATAAGGTGGAATTACTTTTGCTAATTCTTGAACCTGCGCAACTGTCACATGTCTTGGACTTGGCGGAAAAAAAACAAAACCTATCGCATCTGCTCCAGCAGCAACAACTGCCTGAACATCTTGAATGCGAGTAATTCCACAGATTTTTGCTCGTGTACGCTTTTGGTTTGATGGGCTCATAATCTGCCTAAACTACAACCATTTCTTAAAATAAGCGCCATTGTAATGCAATTTTTGCCCCTTGCGTAAAAGTTCTCTGGGAATTGCTCCAAATGACATTGTATGAAATAAATCGCCACTTTATACTGCGTAAAATTGGAAGCAAGTGTAAGCAATTAATGCTTTAGGGAAGCTGGTGAAAGTCCGGCACTGCCCCCGCAACGGTAACAATGTAAAGCATATTTTTTAAGTCGATATCGACTTACACCACTGCAGTCATGTGGGAAGGTGAATATGTCCATAACTTAAATATGGCGCTGAAGTCCGGAGACCTACTTGTTTCATCTATCTACCCGATCATTCACGTGGGGTGAATGTATGGAGCATGTTATGTCTAAGTCTTTTCAACCTACTCGTCTGGTAGGGGCTATCGCTATTGCGATGGGGTTTTCACCTGTTATTTTTGCTGAAGATACAACGAATGCAACTCAGCTTGATCCAATTGTAATCACTGCCTCAAAAAGTGCTGAAAAAGCCAGTGAGGTTCCGGCGCGTATTTCAGTGATTTCAAAAGAAGAAATTGAAAAAAATCCTATTTCAAATTTATCTAATATCTTACAAAAAGATGCATCTATTTATATCAAACAAAATGGTGGTCTTGGACAAGGCACTAATCTTTTGATTCGTGGTACAAATCCAAATCATGTACTGTTATTAAAAGATGGAGCGCGTCTAAATACTCCAAATACTCTTTCCCCAATCTATCCTGAACTTTTAGATACAACTAATCTTGACCGAATTGAAATCTTAAAAGGCCCTGCATCAGTTCAATATGGTACTGATGCGATTGGTGGTGTAATCCAAATGATTACATCTACACCTGAAAGAAATTCTGCATTTCTTACAGGTATTTATGGTGAAGATAATACGTATAAGGCCATTATTGGAACAGATTTAGTCAGTGATGCGGGATTCTTTGCTCAGATTCGTGGGCAAAGTATGGAAAGTGATGGAACACATATTTTCAACACACAACCAGACAATTTAAAAGCGGCCTATGATCAAAAAGGTTATAGCGCAAAATTAGGTTATGACAATAAGAATAATTTAAATACAAGTGTTGAAATTTCTCAAAATAAGGGCGCTAATAATTATTCAGACAATGGTGGCATAAGCAATACAGCTAAACGTGAGTTTGACAATCAGTTAGTCAGTACCAGAGTCGAATACAAACCGACATCTAATATCACTATCAATACAAGATATTCTAACTTTAAAGATACACAAGAGTATCGTGAATCATCACCTTATCATGCTGACACTAAACGCAATGAAGGTGATTTAAATGTTAAGTGGCAATTTACACAGGCACAAAATATCTTGGTTGGCGCAAGCATTGATAATACAGAGTATCAAGATGCCTCTATTTTAAATGGAAAGCAAGATATTGATTCTACCGGCTATTATCTACAACACCAGTATAAAACTGATAAAATCAGCACGCAATTAGGCGTACGCCTCGAAGATAATGAAAAATTTGGAACACATAATGTAGGACAAGGGGCTGTTCGTTATTTTGTATTACCGTCAACCAGTATCTATGCAAATATCGGGACAGCATTTAGAGCCCCTTCACTTACTGAATTGTATTATCACAGCGAAGCTGATTATGGTTCTTTTGGAATTTATCATACTTATGGCAATACTAATCTAAAACCAGAAGAAAGTACTTCATATGAAATTGGCTTAGATCATCAGTTTACTCCTGCATTAACAGCATATTTATCGGTATACAAAACAGACGTCAAAAATTTAATTGCATCAACTTCAAGTTTTGATGCTGCAACTAACACAACGACAAGTACTTATGAAAATCTAAACAAAGCACAATTTTCTGGTGGAGAGGTTGGTTTTAAATGGAAACAAGATGATCTATTTTTATCGACTGAATATGCCTATGTAAAAACCGAAAATAAAGAAACAGGTTTAGAGATTGCTTATCGTCCTAAGCAAACACTCACCTTAACTACAGGTTTAGAAAATACTGTTTACGGTATCAGTGCTTCACTTATCGCCCGCTCTAACTCTAATGCTCAAAATAGTGCTAATCCACAAAAAGTCCCAGGCTATGCTACTGTCGATTTAAATGCTTACTGGAATATCAATCCAAACGTTAAAGTATTTACTAATATCGAAAATGTGGGTGATTCTGAATATAAAACAGTTTACAACTTTGGTAATTGGTATGTGAATGGTGGCCGCCAAGCTTCTGTTGGGGTCACTTTCCGTTATTAATTTTTCACTCTGATTATAAAAATATTTTCTTAACTCCAGTTTCGGGGTAATGTTCTGACCGACATTATCCCCTTTTTTATGTTCAGGATATCCATCATGGGACACCGTTTAAGCAAAATCTATACACGCACAGGCGACTCAGGCACAACAGGTTTAGGCGATGGCTCTCGTGTTGCTAAAGATGATTTACGAATTGCAGCGCTTGGTGATGTCGATGAACTCAATGCGATTATTGGGGTACTTCGTGCTCAAATTACAGCTAGTCAAGTGACCAACAAAGCCGATTGGGATAAAAGTCTCAGCCTTGTTCAGCATTGGCTTTTTGATTTAGGTGGAGAAGTTTGCATTCCAAACTACAATTTACTTGAGCCTGTTTGTATTGAGTTTCTTGAAAAAGAAATTGACCGTATGAATGAAGACTTACCAATGCTTAAAGAGTTTATTCTGCCATCAGGCTCTTTAACTTGCAGTTATGCCCATCAAGCCCGTGCCGTTTGTCGCCGCGCAGAACGATCTCTACTGTCGGTACAAACCCGAGATCAAAACATTCAAACCACGGCGCTCCAGCTTTTAAACCGCCTGTCTGACTGGTTGTTTGTTGCATCTCGTGCTTTACAACGTGCCGAAGGTGGACAAGAAGTGCTTTGGCAAAAAAATATTAATGCGATTATTTAAAAATAGATTAGATTAAACATGGTCTCTGCTCTTTTTAAAGAGACCATAGTCAAAATATTTTATAGAAGAAAATTATGCGCATTATTGGTCATCGTGGTGCACGCAAAGAAGCTCCTGAAAATACACTAGGTGGGTTTCAGCACATAAAAAATTTAGGTATTCATGGTGTCGAATTTGATATTCGTCAACTTCAAGACGAAGAGTTGGTCGTGATCCATGATGATAATTTTTTACGTACAGCTGGAGTCGACCAAATTGTTGAGCAAGCTAATTTGGCTCAAGCATTGTCATTTGATCATCGTCAAAACTGGCCTGACTGGCCAAGTTCAGAGCCAACACCCACTCTCACAGGCGTTTTAAACCTGCTTGATAACTTCGATCATATTGAAGTGGAAGTGAAAGCTGTAAGAGACATGGTTTTAGCAGAAAAAATTGTTCAAAAGCTTGAGGCCGAATTACAAGGTTTTGAGAAAGTCGTCACCATCACAAGCTTTGATCTTCAAATTTTAACTGCCTTACGCGATATAAACTCTCAATTCAAACGTGGATTGTTAGTGGAACTTCCAGTTGGAGCAACAGCAATTGAACTCGCTCATCAATATGGTTGCTGTCATATTGGCTGGCACGATCAACTCGCAACAGATGAAATAATTCAGCTTTCACAGCAGGCCGACTTAAATATTAGTGTCTGGACAGTGAATGATGTAGAAAGAGCAAAAAAGCTGCGTGATTTAGATGTACAAGGGCTAATTACAGATATTCCAACCACGATGTTACAAGCTCTATAAATATAAAAAAAGGTGGTAAAACCACCTTTTATTTCTTTTGTGCCTGAATAAGGCGTTGTCCACTCTGATCAAGCAGATATAGCGTATTACCTACGAGCTGGAAGCGTTGAATACGTTGCAAAGCATCCACCAGCTCTGCTTCTTGAGCCAAGGCACCATCACAGCTTAAATGTCCTGCATTTACCTGCATGTCAAGTTTTTGCTGGCTAAAATCAAATGTATAACGACCAAAAACCGCGTTACAACCAGTATGGCCTGATACTGTTTTGATAGCAGAATTTAAAGAGAGAGTTGGCCACTGTGTAAAGAATTTTGCCTTATGGCCACTGATCTGAGTAATCTGCCAATCAATATCTTGAATGCCATCAGCACTCACTCTCTTTTTTACAACAGGCGATTGAACATGATGAACTGTTTTTTTTGTTTGGACTTTTTTTGTATTTTGATCGGGTGCACTTTGACATGCGGCTAATACAAGACTGATTGTGACCAAGATACACTTCAATGATAATTTCCTTGCAATATCAATGCTGTTCTTTTTTTTCAATCGTTGTACGTTCATTAAACAACTTCTCCTACTTGAAAAACTCTGTGACATAGTTTAATTCTGTTACCGTTCTTTCAATACATCTGTACAATAATGCTAGTGATTCTCACTAAGCACGTGCTAATATGAAGGATAGAATAGCAATATATCTTGATGATTGGTTTTGCTATGTCGTTTTGTCTTTGTACCTTGTCTGACAAGGATTCTAGGAGCGCTGCCGGATATGACTTCCGCCCCACTCAAAGCCCCAATTAACTGGACCGCTAGCATTACCTTAATTGGTTTACCAATTCTTGCCGCAATCATAATCCCGATTTACGCGTATTATTATGATTTTAGTGTAAGCGCATGGGTAAGCTTATTTTTTCTTTTAGCTCTAAGTAGTATGGGGATTACTGCTGGTTATCACCGCCTGTGGGCTCACCGAGCTTACGAAGCGTCATTACCGCTTAAAATTCTTTTAATGATCGGTGGAACTTTTGCCGTACAAAATAGTATTTTGTTCTGGGCATCTGGTCACCGTACTCACCACAGACATGTTGATCATGTCGATGAAGATCCATATTCAATTGAGCGTGGTTTTTGGTATGCCCATATGGGTTGGATGATCCGCGATCATTCGCCATCTGAGCCAGACTTTAAAAATGCACCTGACTTGCTCAATGATAAATTGGTTATGTTCCAGCATAAATACTATGGTTTACTTGTAGTTGCAGTTCATGTTGGAATTTTAGGTTTAATTGGTTGGGCAACTGGCGATTTATGGGGTGTGGTCCTCATAGGTGGTCTCTTACGCTTAATCATTAGCCATCAAGTGACTTTCTTTATTAACTCACTTTGTCATATGTTCGGTAAACGTCCTTATACAGACGAAAACTCGGCACGTGATAATTTCTGGTTAGCTATCGCCACTTGGGGCGAGGGTTACCACAACTATCACCATATCTTCCAATACGATTATCGTAACGGTGTGAAATGGTGGCAATATGACCCAACAAAATGGTTGATTTGGTCTTGTTCTAAACTTGGTTTAGCTAAAAATTTACGTCGTATTCCAAGCTTTAATATTAAAAAAGCAGAACTGGCGATGAAATTTAAATATGCCGAGCAAGATCTTGCTATCTATGGTCATGATGTAAATGCTGACATTAGTCAAATGAAACAACGTATTGCACAAGAATACGAAGCATTTACCCATACTTTAAATGATTGGGCAAAACTTAAAGAACAAGAGTTACAAGCGAAAAAAGCAGCAATGGCTGAAAAGATTCATAGAATGGATCACAAGCTTAAAGTTGATTTTCAATTGCTTGAACACCGTTTAAGTCATCACCGTGAATGCTTAGAAACACTTATGCGTAGTGTTAAAAAGAATACCAACGTGGTGTCAGACTAAAATAAATTCTGATATAAAATAGCTCTTTCGGGAGCTATTTTTATGCCTGCTTTTTAACTATGGTATAGTGAAATCCGCTCTCTCTATTTTGCCAAGCCCATGCAATTTAATCCGCTCTACCCTTCACTTCCTTCTAAATTATTCCATGTTCAGCAGCCATCTCCTTTGCGTGGTGCAAAAGCAGGCCATTTCAATGCCGCTTTGGCAGATGAACTGCAATGGTCAGAAGACGAAAAAAATGCATGGGTTGAAATCTGTAGCGGACAGCGTACTTTCTCTGAATTCCCTTCTCTGGCGATGGTCTATGCTGGCCACCAATTTGGACAATGGGCAGGACAACTCGGTGATGGTCGTGGCTTACTGATTGCACAAATACTCAATACAAAGGGTCAAACCATCGACCTACATCTCAAAGGTGCAGGTCCTACCCCTTATTCAAGAATGGGAGATGGACGAGCCGTATTACGCTCTGTGGTTCGTGAATATTTAGCTGGGCATGCTTTAAATGCCTTAGGGGTTGCTTCTAGTCACGCGGTAGGTTTTACGACCTCTACTCAAGGGGTACAGCGCGAAAAACTAGAGTTAGGCGCAATGCTGCTCAGAACATCTGAATGTCATATTCGCTTAGGACATTTTGAATGGATTAATCAATATGCGCCTGAGTTGCTGTCAGAATTCACTCAAAAATGTATTGAATGGCATTATCCTGAGTGTCTAGAAACTGAAAATCCTATTTTATCTTTTGCAAAGAAAGTAATTGAGCGTACTGCAATCATGATTGCGAAATGGCAATTGGTTGGGTTTGCTCATGGCGTGATGAATACCGATAACTTAAATATTACTGGTTCAACACTTGATTTTGGTCCATATGGTTTTATGGAACGCTTCCGCCCGAACTGGATTAATAACCACTCAGATTACCAAGGTCGTTATAGTTATCAAAATCAGCCAAGCATAGGCCATTGGAATTTATGGACGTGGTTAAACAACTTGATTCCACTTACTGAACCTGAACAAAAGGATCAGTTCAAAGAAGAGTTAGCTCGTTGCTTAGAACAATTTGAACCGACTTTTATTGAACATTACACAACTGGTTTATGTCAAAAAATGGGGTTACCTCATTTTCATAAAGACAGTCTTGATTGTAGTTTTAGTTTTTTAAAAATCTTACAAACTGAACAACTCGATTACACTCAGAGCTTTATCCGACTTCAAAATAAAGAATATAAGACTCTACGAGATGATTGCCTTGATATTCGACAGTTTGATGAGTTTCTGAGCCAATATCAAAGCATTCGTGAACATCAAGATACTGCTGAACTTGATGCAAGCATGCAAAAAGCAAATCCGATTTATATTTTACGGAATCACATGGCTCAGCGTGCTATTGAAGCAGCAGAACGAGGTGATTTTAGCGAAGTAGACCGTTTGTTTAAGCTACTTGACCAGCCATATACAAGACAACCAGAGCTCGAACAGCCACAAGATTTAGGCCCGTTACCAAGTGATGTACCAGACGTAGCTGTCAGCTGTTCTTCTTAATACTTTAAAAACTAAAACTCTCTTAAGTCACTTAAGAGAGTTTTTTAAACATCAAAGAATAATATATGAAAATTAGACCTATCATTATTTGTACACTTCTTATAGTTCCACTCGGAATCGCTTTTTATAAATATGAAAAATATTTACCGACTTTTACGCCAAGTCATCAAGCACTTTCAAATGAAGAGATTCTAGAGCTAATTAAGACAAAGCCTGTCACCTCAATTGAAGTATTTAAAAATCAACGCGTACTTCTGCTCAAGAGTAATCAGGAAGTAATTCGTCGTTATCCTATTCGTTTAGGCTTTAACCCTGAAGGACACAAAAATTTTGAAAATGACGGTAAAACGCCTGAAGGTGTTTATTCTATAGATTGGCGCAATCCACAAAGTGCTTTCTATAAATCTTTGCATATTTCCTATCCCGATACGAAAGATATTGCTTATGCCAAGCAACATAATCAACCAACAGGTGGAGATATTATGATCCATGGATCAGTTCCAAAATCCTTTTTATCTATGCCTTTTAGCTCGACTTATATGCCCCATAAGGATTGGACATTAGGATGTATTGCGGTTAGAAATGCAGATATAGATGAGATTTGGCAATTGGTACCAAATCATACGAAGATTATTATTTATCCATAAAATCTTTAAAACTATCCACATTTTCTGTGGATAACATTGTGGTTATCCACAGAATAACTTTCGCGAGCGTTTTACTCTTCAGGATATTCGAAGCGGTAACCTACACCATAAACAGCTTGAATCCATTCATGACGGTTACCAGTTTCAGCCGCTTCACTAATTTTTCGGCGCAAGTTTTTGATATGGCTGTCAATTACACGGTCGGCAACGTCAAAACTATCTGGATTAATATGATCTAATAATTGTGCACGTGAATATACTTGTCCTACATGCTCTAAAAATAGCTCAAGTAAGCGGAATTCGGTTGGCGTTAAGCTCAATGATTTTTGTTGATACCAAATTCTTTGCTGAGCTTTATCAATTCTGAAAGAATCATTTTGTTCAGGTTCTGCTTTACGCTCTAAACGGCGTAAAACTGCCTGTACACGAGCAACAAGTTCTTTTGGGCTAAATGGTTTACATACGTAATCATCAGCGCCCATATTCAGACCTAATACACGGTCAATTTCCTCTGTACGGGCAGTGACCATAATAATCGGCAAATCTGACTGTTCACGAACTTTACGGCAAATGGTCAAACCATCCATTCGTGGAACCATTAAGTCCAGAACCATTAAATTAGGTTTACGTTGCTGGAAACTCGCATAGGCATCTTGACCATCATGAAACATACTTACTTCAAAACCGGCAGCTTCAAGATAATCACGCACTAAATGCGCTAATTCGACTTCATCTTCAACCAACATCACATGTTTCATGAGATATTTTTCCTTTTATATTTAACTCTGCTTTTTAAAAGTGAGCATACAACGTAAACCACCTAACGGTGAATGTTCAAAACTGAGTGTACCACCAAGCGCCTGCGCAATTTTACAAGACAAAGCCAAGCCTAGCCCTGTTCCACCTGTACTACGCGTACGCGAATCATCTACGCGATAGAAACGTTCACCTAAACGAGATAGCTGCTCATCGTTTAAACCAAATGGGCTATCATCGACATACAAAGTCCACTCCTGCGGAGTTTGAGCTGTATGAATATGGATTTTGCCACCTGTTTCTGTGTAACGAATACTATTACTAATTAAATTAACAATAATCTGTTTAAACCGATCACGGTCTAATAATAGCGGAGAACTTGTTCCTTCAACCTGAATTTCGAGACCAGCCTGCTCAAGTTTAGGTTTAAAGTTTTCTACTTCCTGTAATACCACTTCCCATGGATTAACAGAACTCAAATAACACTTAAGCTGCTGGGCATCTGCCTGTGCCAAGTCTGCAAGATCTTGAGTCAATTTTTTCAAGCTTGAAACCTGACGCATCATCGCATCTAGATGTTCAGGAGTCGCTTTTCGAATCCCGTCTTGCATCGCTTCAATTTGTGCTTGTAATACAGCCAGCGGCGTTTTTAACTCATGAGAAGTATCAGCCACCCATTGACGTCGCGACTCTTCATGCTGATGTAAAATTTCTGCTAAATGGTTCAATTGAGTTGATAAATCGCCCAACTCATCATTTCGTTTAATAACAACTTGATGTTGATAATTTCCTTTCGTTAATTCATTGGTTGCATTTAATAAACGCTGAATTGGCTTTTTAAAATAAGTCGCCATCAATAGCGCTGCAACCAAACTTGAAAGTAAGGTTAAAGCATAAATTAAGAGTAAATAGCGCTTTTGGTTACTAAAGAAATTAATACTCAAAGCATCTTCTTTATCTAAAACAGGTTTTAAACCTAAATATCCAACCACTTGATTATTTAAGATAATCGGGCGAAATGACATCTGATCTGAAGAAGGCGGCTCACCTACAACAAACTGGTGCCGTGCATCATATAAAGATAAACGGGAACTCAAACCCAAACGGTCAGGCAAAGCAATAAAACGCTTCTTACCATTTTGAGTTTCAATATCTTTTAAGCTGCCTTTCTTAGACTTATTTTTATCATCACTTGGGCGAAATTGATTTGCGCTTAAGGGGAATCTTAATCCTTCAAAGGGTTGATATTGAGAAGGTAAATTTTGCTCAAGCGTTCTTAACTCTTCATCGCTAAAAATAGTATTTTTATTTGTCGGTGCAACTTGCGGTGAAATATTAATAAGGGCATGTTCATCGAAAGAATGCTGCTGTATGGCAATGTCATATTGGCGACGAAGCCACCACTGCGAGAGACGATCGTAGTCATCAGGAGCCGCGGTTCCTTCGATTTGTAAAATCTGTGCCTGAATCGCATTCCCCCAATCATGGTACACCGTATAGACATCGCCCAGATTAGTTATAAGGCGGTCGAGCTTCTGCATTTCAACGTCAGCCACGTATTTGGCAAAGTTCTTTTGCATTGTCCAGTGCAAAACGCTCAAGCTTGCAGTCGCAATAAGCAATGTGGTGAGCAAGACTGTCAAAAACAACCGTAATGCAATGGGAACACGTAGAACGTTCAAAAGCACTCTCTCATTTTTACCCTATATTTCGCATTGTAACCAACAACGAAAAGAAAAACTCTCCATTGTTTCTACATCTTTATTATCTAATCTTTAAGCCATCAGTAAACACAACATTAAAAGGCTTTAAATATGAAAATGACGGCAAAAATTGCATTATTCAGTGCGGCAATTGTAACAATGGGAAGTTTAGCGGCGTGTCAATCAACGACTCAACCACCTAAACCTGAGCGTGGCATGATGCAAGATGGCCCACGTGAAGGCCACCACCGTATGAAACACCGTGAGTTCACACCAGAGCAAAAAGCAGCATGGGAACAACACCGTGCAGAACGTCAAGCTCGCTTTGAACAAATCCAAAAAGCATGTGATGGTAAGGCCAACGGACAAGCAGTAAATGTTCAAGTTGGAGATAAGACACTTGAAGGTACTTGTAACCTTCGTTTTGAACCAAAACGCCCTCAACCACCAGTTAACGCCCCTGCTCCTGCATCAGTTCAAGCAAAATAATTCTAAAAATCATAAAACAAAAGGCGCCTATAGGCGCCTTTTGTTTATACATAACTATTTACGATTTTGACTATTTGTATCATATAAACATAACCAAAAGTGTTTACACTCAAAGCACTTAGCTAGTTTAAGCATTTTTTTCTTGACTTTGCAGTCACAAAGTAAAGGTCCTGAGGTGCTTGTGCAGTTATGCAAGTTGTTGCACGATGTAATAGTCCAAGGTGCCTCATGGCACATTCTCATAGATTAAGATTATAACTCTGGTTTCACCAGTATTGAGGAACCCGATATGCCACAATACAAAGCGCCCTTACGTGATATGCAATTCGTTTTGCATGAATTATTAAATGCTGAAGAACACTATGCAAAATTACCTGATTTCCAAGGTAACGTAAGCCGTGAATTGGTTGATCAATATTTAGAAGCTGCGGCAGATTTTTGTGAAAATGAACTTTCTCCTTTAAACCAAGTTGGCGACCGTGAAGGTTGTACTTGGAATGATGGCGTAGTTACCACTCCAACAGGCTTTAAAGAAGCTTATCAAAAATATATTGAACTTGGCTTTCCGTCTTTATCAGCAGAAGAACGATACGGTGGTCAGGCTTTACCTAACTCTTTAGGTATTGCAATTTCTGAAATGGTTGGTACAGCAAACTGGTCTTGGGGTATGTACCCTGGCTTGTCTCACGGAGCTGTACGTACATTAGAACATCATGGTTCTGATGAACAAAAAAATACTTATTTACCAAACCTTGTTTCAGGTGTTTGGACAGGTACGATGTGCTTAACTGAATCTCATGCAGGTTCTGACTTAGGTATTATCCGTTCTAAAGCAGAACCAAATGCTGACGGTAGCTATGCAATTTCTGGCGAGAAAATCTTTATCTCTGCTGGTGAACATGACATGGCTGAGAACATCATTCATATCGTTCTTGCTCGTTTACCAGGTGCGCCGAAAGGTACCAAAGGTATCTCATTATTCATCGTTCCTAAATTCCATGTAAATGCAGATGGTACTGTGGGCGAGCGTAATGCGGTTCGTTGTGGTTCTATCGAGCACAAAATGGGTATTCATGGTAACGCGACTTGTGTCATTAACTTTGACCAAGCTAAAGGTTACTTGATCGGACCTGAAAACCGTGGTTTGAACTGTATGTTCACCTTCATGAACACAGCACGTATTGGTACTGCGGTTCAAGGTTTAGCAGCATCTGAATCATCTTTCCAAGGTGCGTTAACTTACGCAAAAGAACGTTTAGCAATGCGTTCGCTTTCTGGTCCTAAAGCTCCAGAAAAAGATGCAGACCCAATTATCGTTCACCCTGCTGTTCGTAACATGCTTTTAACTCAAAAAGCATTTGCTGAAGGCGGTCGTGCACTTGTTTACTTACTTGCTCAATATGCTGACATCGTTGAAAAAGGCGAAACAGAAGAAGAGCGTAAGTTTGCTGACAACATCTTGTCTTTATTGACTCCAATTGCAAAAGCATTCTTAACTGAAACAGGTTCTGAGTCTGCTAAGCACGGTGTTCAAGTCTTCGGTGGTCATGGCTTTATTTCTGAGCATGGCATGGAACAAATCGTACGTGATACACGTATTTCATGTTTGTATGAAGGTACAACTGAAATTCAGGCACTTGATTTGTTAGGTCGTAAAGTATTGCAAACTCAAGGCGCAATGCTAAAAGACTTTACCAAAATTGTTCACAAATTTGTTGAAGCAAATAAAGACAACGCTGCCATGAAAGAATTTGTTGAGCCGCTTGCAGCTCTTAACAAAGAATGGGGCGATCTCACTATGCAAATTGGTATGCGCGCAATGCAAAACCCAGATGAAGTAGGTGCTGCTGCTGTAGATTACCTCTACTTCTCAGGTTATATCACTTTAGCGTATCTATGGGCTCGTATGGCACTTGTTGCACAAGAGAAATTAGCAGAAGGTACGACCGATGTTGATTTCTATAACGCGAAAGTTACAACTGCTCGCTTCTACTTCAAGAAAATCTTGCCACGTGTTCGCTCACATGTTGATGTGATTGCAGGTGGCCTAGATCCATTGATGTCATTAGACGCTGAACATTTCGCTTTCTAACCATAGTTAGTTGCGATATGCAATGTTAAAAAACAAAAAAGGACTGCTCAGTTTTGACGGTCCTTTTTTTATAAAATCAATGATAAATTTACACTTTAAATTCCATATCCATTTCGTTTTACAGGATATCTAGCACAGGCCAATGTGCACAAAAAAGGTGAACGATTATGCCAATTTACAATGCTCCTTTAGCTGATATGAAATTCATCTTAAATGATGTATTTAAAGCAGAACAATTTTGGCAGTCTAATGAGAAACTCGCTCATGTAGATGCTGCAACAGCTGAAGCAATTTTAGAAGAAATGGCTAAATTTGCTCAGAACGTGACTCATCCATTAAACCGTACTGGTGATGAAGAAGGCGCTCGCTATGAAAACGGTGAGGTGTTCACACCAGCTGGTTTTAAAGATGCATTCCGTCAATATGCAGAAGGTGGTTGGATTGGCTTAGGTGCCGATGAAGAATGGGGCGGTCAAGGCATGCCAAAAATGCTCACCGTTCTTTCTGATGAAATGTTATTTGCAACTAACCCATCATTTATGCTCTACCCGCTTCTTTCTGTGGGTGCAGGCATGGCTTTAAACAGCTATGCATCTCAAGAACAAAAAGAAACTTACTTACCAAAGATTTATTCAGGTGAATGGTCGGGCACAATGTGCTTAACCGAGCCACATGCAGGTACTGACTTAGGTATTATTAAAACTAAAGCAGAACCTAATGAAGATGGTACTTATAACATTACAGGTACTAAAATCTTTATCACTGGCGGCGACAACGATTTAGCAGAAAATATCATTCACTTGGTACTTGCTAAAACTCCAGATGCCCCTGCGGGTTCACGCGGTATTTCTTTGTTCATCGTGCCAAAGTATTTGGTAAATGAAGATGGTTCATTAGGTGAACGTAACCTCGTTGGCCCAGGTTCTATTGAACATAAGATGGGGATTAAAGCGTCTGCAACTTGTGTGATGAACTTTGATGCAGCAAAAGGTTACCTTGTTGGTAAAGAAAACGAAGGTCTTGCTGCCATGTTTGTCATGATGAACTACGAACGTTTATCAATGGGTATCCAAGGTTTAGGCGCATCTGAATTTGCTTATCAAAATGCAGCGCAATATGCGACTGACCGCTTACAAGGTCGTAGTGCAGTTGGTGTTCAATCACCAAATAAACCTGCTGACAGCATTTTAGTCCATGGCGATGTTCGCCGTATGTTGTTAAACGTACGTGCAAACAATGAAGCATCACGTGCTTTTGCAGTCTATGTTGGTCAACAGCTCGATATCACTAAATTCTCAACTGATGCTGAAGCTGTGAAAAAAGCCAATAATCGCGTTGCGCTTTTAACACCAATTGCTAAAGCTTACCTCACAGATACCGCATTCCAAGCAACTTTAGATGCTCAGATGGTGTTCGGTGGTCACGGTTATATTCGTGAATGGGGCATGGAACAATGTATCCGTGATCTTCGTATTGCTCAAATCTACGAAGGAACGAATGGCGTTCAGTCTCAAGATTTAATTGGTCGTAAAACTATTAAATGTGGCGGTGCATTCATTGCTGAATACATCACTGAAATTCGTGACTTTGCAAATGACCTAGACACCGATTTGAACTTCATTAAAGATGCAACTTTAGATGCTGCAACTGAAATCGAAGCAATCACTCAGTTTATTATTGAACAAGCTGCTGAAAACGTAGACTTCCCGAATGCTGCTGCTGTTGATTATCTACATGCAGTTGGCTTACTCAGCTTCGCTTATATGTTTGCAAAAATTGCAGCGGCAGCAAAAGATAAGTCTGGTGACTTCTATCAAAACAAACTTGCTTTAGCTCAATACTTTGCTGATCGTATCTTGCCGGATATTGATGCACGTATTGCTAAAATTAAAGCTGGTTCTGACCTAATCATGGGCTTCAGTGAAGACTACTTTACGAATCAAGCTTAATTAAGTTCTTTATAAAAAAGCGTCTGAATATTCAGGCGCTTTTTTATTTTGTATTTACTATTTCCATTGGCATGAAATTTGTTTAATTTCTAAACATTAATAAACAAACTAAAGATCTTACTATGCCTGATCCTAAAAAATACGAGCGAATACTTGACCGTTTTGGTCATTACGCCGTAGAAGCCTTCCACTATTTAGCCCTGTTTATTATTGGATGTATGGTGGCTTGGTCCGCAGCCAATACTGTTTTTGAAATTTTGACTGTCAAAAAGTATGCTTCAATTGATGATATTTTATTATTATTTATATATTTAGAACTTGGAGCAATGGTTGGAATTTACTTTAAAACCAATCATATGCCTGTACGCTTTCTTATTTATGTGGCGATTACAGCCTTAACCCGCCTACTCATTTCCGATATCCAACATGACCATAAAGCGGATATGGACCAAGTCATTATTACAGGCTCAATTCTTATTTTAGCTCTGTCTATCTTGGTTGTTCGTTTTGCATCTTGGAACTATCCATCGGTGATGAAAGAGAAACATGCAAAAACGCCAACACCCTTAAAGCCCCCTCAGCCTCAAGATGATGAATTAGCATAAAAAAAATGGCCTCAATATTGAGGCCATTTATATATTCTATATTTCAAAATTAACGGACACGATAAATTTGGTGTTTTGAGTCTACGAGTAAATATTGATTCGGTGTTTTAACCCAACGATATCCACGTGGTGGCTCATACAAACGATGCGATCTCCAGTCTGAAACATAATAGCGACTATTGCGGTATTCTGCGGGAACACGATCGCCACGTTTAAATGCTACATATCGACCATAGTGCTTACCGCGATCGGCATTTGACCACTGTGGAGCACGATGATCATTTCGGTAGTCATGACGGCGGTCATCACGATGCTCATATCGATCATAGTTTTTACCATGATTATTGTCCCAACGATGACTTGTATCGGCCATCGCAGTAGCTGACATACCCAACATTAATGTTGAAAGTACAAGAACGATTGGCTTTTTCATGACCTATTTCCTTTTATCTTGATCTGGAGCTAGATTAAAAGAGAGTCAAGGAGAAACCATGAATAAAACAGCTTTGATTGATATTGTTTGTAATGACTATAAAGAAAATATGAAGAATCTGTATCTGTGCTACCATTACCATTTTTCAAACTAGGTCAATTGCTGTGTCTGAAATCAGTTTTGAACGTCTTCATCAATTTTTTTGCAAAGTTCCAACCGTACAAGAAGCCCGTATCATGGCTCATGGAGCAGATGGCGAACATGCTTGGTGGTTTAAGTTCAGTATTGATGTAGAACATCCGCTAGCATGGCAAACAGTTCAAGAATTAGGACATGTTTTAAACTATTTATCGACGAATGAACGTCTACCGACTTTATTCTTCCCTGTTTCTCCACCGCCATACATGAACGGTGAAGCGAAAGACTTTTTATCGTGGATTATTCAGTGTAACCATCCTGAATTTAACCCAGATGTAGTCTGTGACTGGCTTGAGGCTCGTTTACCAAATCCTGTAGATGATGAGTCGCAGTGGAAAATTAAGACTGATTTGAGTGAGTTGGAAAAGTTAGATGATAAGACGTTGGATCAGTTGATTCCTCCAGCGCCTTAAATCGGACTTATGGCACAGCCTTTACTTACAGTGATGTTCTAATGTCTTTTGTACAGGCTAATGCCTCACTTTTGAGAGGTCAAAAGTGACAAAAACCTTTGTCTCACTGATGTTGCTTCCCTGCAACACAGTGAAACGGCGACATCCATGTCGCTAATCACCTTGCCAATTTTGTACAAAATCACAGCAACGAATAAGCTGCAAATTTAGAATCAAACTAATTAAGACTCTGTCGTGAAGATAGTGTCTCAAGCTTTATATAAAGCTAGGCTTAGAAAGTCGACAACCCTGACCATTCCATAAAACGATAAATCCAATACTTCACTCTAGACTCATCTGCATACTTCGCGTAATCCACGCTCATTTGTCTACCTTGTAAGTTTGACCAAGAAGTATTGAAGTAATCTTGCGCATCTTTAAAAACTTGATCTTGAACTTTACCCACAACCAACATATCTGTTTCAAGGTTGTAATTTTTTAAATTACGGGCCGTAAAATTAGCAGACCCTACAATCAACTCAGCGTGTTGGGCGTTATATTTCAAAATCATTTTGCTATGGTTCTGCTCACCATGTGTGTCACACCAACGGATTGGAATGCCCACAGCATGCAGCTCTGAAGCCACCTGACGGTTTGGAATACCATTCTTTTGTCGACCAAATGCATCTTTATTTGGATCAAGTAAAACTCGGACAATAACCCCTCTCTCTTGAGCACTTTTTAGAGCCTGAATAATCTTGCGTTCAGATAAATAGAACATACTTAAATCAAGATGCTCTTTAGGCTTAGCCGAGTTAATTAATTTCAATACAGATTGATAAATCGCCCCTTCAGTTAACACCTGAACTTGAGGTTTAGTTACGTCTTTTTCGAAGTCACCTAAAATGAGCGATGGAGAACTACTGCCTGACATTCGCGCAACCGCGGCTTCAGTTTGTAAAACGTCTGCGGCTGTCGCTCCTGTTACAACTAATGCAACATTTGAGTGTCTAGAACTACCATCATGCGGATTTGCTGAAGTCACCAGTGACTTCCAACCTGCATCGGTATCGACGACTACAGTTTTACGGTGATTCGCCTTAAAGTTAAATAAGTTCAAATAACTGCGCAGTGTAATTTTTTCATCACCGAATGGATTCGGTAACCAGCCTTTTTCAGGGTTATTTCCAACATTCTGACAGCAGATGTACCATAAGCCTGACCAGAACGGATTAGAAGCACGCAAAGGAGCTAAGTTGGTTTCAATCACATCAACACCCGCTTGACGTAACTGGCGGTAATGTTCAGGGCTTAAACCACCATATACTGAGTTAATCGGGTCAGTAATTAATACAATCTGGATTTGGCGATTTTGTCTTTTTTTACTGACTAATGCATCGGTTAACTCTTGCATTAATGGCCTTTGCTTCAGTTTTGAGTCACCCACTTCTGAATTAAACAAGAACATATCGACCACAACTGTGGTTTTTGCCTCATCAATCATTTTCAAGATTTCATCAAAGATATGCTGATCAACCTGTTGTTGCCCTTTTGCATCAAGGTAGGTTTTATCTGCTAAAAATTTGACATCGGCATGTCTAAGCTTGCCACTAAAGTTAATTCCTTGTGGCAATGGTTTTACCGTGTGATAAATTGCCGATGCAATATATGCAATAGCAACAACGCAAAGTAATATCGCCATATAACGACGCCCTGACCAATTTATTTTTTGATGAATTCGTTGAAAAATACGCATAAAAAAGACCTAACTTGATGGTTTCAAATTAGGTCTTTTAGATTGATTTTTCAAGTTTAGTTTCGTGTTAAAGCCTTAAAAACTAAAAACAACACCTACCGTAAAATTGCGTCCAACTTGTGGAATATTTGATAAGAAAGATGCATGTTGATAAACCGTGTCATCTAACAAGTTATTCGCTTTCATATAAACACGATAATCTGTTTTTGCACCATATTGCCCAGAATATGCCACTCCAAGATTAAGCATGTTATAGCCTTCAGTTTCGGTCTCGTAAGCTGCAATCTTGTCTTGGTTAAAGACATGATAATACTCAGCAGAACCACTGAAACCATCACCAAAATCTGCGTCGACTTTAGTACCTAAACGTCCTGCTGGAATACGCGGAGCATTACCTTCTGCATCAATTTTACCGCGCACATAGTCACCAAAAGCACTGATCTTGTACATTGGTGTAATTTGATAACCAATTTCCCCCTCTGCACCATAGAAGCGTGCTTTATCTTGAGTGTATTGGACTAAACGGAAGTCTTTATAACGGTCAAGGGTTTGTGCATAGATGTAGTCATCAAACCAGTTATGGTAAACATGAAGATGGTAATCAAGTTTGTTATTATCAAAATGCAAACCTAACTCAACATTATTCGATTTTTCCTTACTGAGTTGATCATTTCCTAACTCATAAGTATTTGTCGCAAAGTGCCCACCATTTGCATATAACTCTTGAGCTAAAGGTAAACGTTCCTGATGTGAAGCGACAAAAGAAAGTTTGTAGTTCGGTGCAAACTCCCAATTCGCAGCACCTGCGTAAGAAAATGCAGAGCCATCAAAATCTTGTTTAGAGTTATCGTCTACATCAACTTCTTGCTGATCTGCACGTGCAGAAAGCTCAAAGTGTACGTCTTTCCATTGCTTATGTTCTAAAGCAAATACGCTCCACTTTTTGGTAGTGGTCGGCGCCATAAATGCTTCTTCGCCAGTTAAATTCAGTTTTTGCTGGCCTAACTGTGCACCGATCACCCCTTCCCAACTTGCAATTGGGTTATGTACTAACTCAACACGCCCGTCATAACCTTTGTTTTGGAATCGGGTTGCAATTGCTCCCTCTTCAATTTCGTCATGTTGATAGTCGGTATAGCTCGCTTGTGCACGTAACTTTTGAAAGCCTGCAAACGGATCATTTAACTCAGTTTTAAAATCATAACGCTCGGATTTTAAGTCAATCCATGGACCGCCATGTTCGTGATCATGGGCTTCTTCATCACTATGTCCTTCATGGTCATGATCTCCACAATGCAAGCTCAGATCATCTACATGGCAGGTTTCATATTCATGACTATGCCCCGGTAAGCCATATTGATCGCGACGGTTGCTATAAGAAATACCCGTATAACCACGGTCATAAATCCAAGACAATCCAACGTTAACTGAATCGCCCTGAGCAAAAGTATTGTCTACACGGCGCTCTTTTTCACCTTCATGAATATAATTTGGCGCAATGTAGTTATTTGCATCACGTGTTAACCCCTCAACACGTAAAGCAACTTGGCTGCCCAAGCCAACAGTTACTCCAGCACTCGCCAGTTTTTCATCACTTCCAGTGTTATAACGTAAGCCAACTTGTCCTTCATAACCGTTTTCAGGCATTTGCGTAGGGATCTTGTTATCAATTACGTTGACTAAACCGCCAACAGTTCCAGCACCAAACAGTAAAGTTGAAGGACCTCGAATCACTTCGACTTGCTTCGCAAGCACAGGATCTACAGTTACCGCATGGTCAGGAGACAAGGTCGAAACATCAATATTTTCTGATGAATTTTGGAGTACTTTAACGCGTGGTCCATCTTGCCCACGAATCACTGGTCGACTCGAACCAGCCCCAAACTGATTAGCGTAGATTCCGACTTCACTACTCAGCGCATCCCCAATGGTGGCAGCACCTTGCGATAAATGCTTTTGATCAACAACAGTATCTGCAACTGCAAAATCTTGTGAAGTTTGCTCAAGTGGATGAGCCTTAATTCGAATAGTTTCTAACTTTTCAACATTTTCACTTTCTGCTGCAAACGAAGGAACGGATACGACAGCTAAAATGGATATGGTCAAAATATTTTTATAAAACTGCATTGGATGTGTCCCGAATCACGATATGTTTTATTTTTGTTATATTATAACATTTCGTTTGTTTTGCAATAAAAAACATTTCTGATTCGACGATTAGTTAGACTGGTCAACTAAATGATGTGAGTAATTTTTGATTTCTAATGCCTTTTACCATCTCTCATGCCGTTATAGCTCCTCCCTTATCTAAGCTTAGTCAAAACACTTTACCGATTGCCGCGTTAGCCATTGGGAGTATGACACCCGATCTTTACCGCTTATTTACAGTTCAGTCCAGCATGCTGACGCACCAATGGAAAGGTCTGATTTATCCCAACCTTGCATTAGGTCTCGTCTTTTGTGCAGTTTGGTATTTTCTTTATCGTCCAGTGGTATACCGTTTTTTTGGTGTGCAACATGATCTTGGCCTCAGCTCTTTAAAACGTATTTTTGTATTTTTTATTGGCGTTATATTTGCACTCATTGTCGGTATAGCAACTCATCTGATTTGGGATGGTTTAACACATTCAGACTTTCGAACGTTTGTATTTAAAGATGTATTAGCGACAACTATTCATTTTTTTGGTCATCCCTACCCTTTGCATCGTCTTTTACAACTTGGTTCCTCTGCTCTTGCCTTACCTTTCCTTGGTTGGATGTGTATTCACTATTACCAGCGCTACAAACAACACTGGAAAGTAAGTAAAAAAATTAAAATTTTCGCGTGGTCTCTGTTTATTCTATCTACAGTCTTAGGCTTATTTTCATTTTGGGATTATGCACGCTACATACCCCATGAAGTCTGGCATGCTGATACCTATTATTTTACAGGCCGTTCTATCAACGAGTTTATGCAAGGTTGGTTAAGTACCTTTAGCTTAGGATGCTTATTATTCTTGTTTTTAGATCGACAACAAAGAATGGGATGAATCACAAAATTTGCTGCCAAATTGCTCATTTTCAGGTTAATTTCCGCGGTTTTTTGATCTAGTTCTTGTGGCAAACCATGCAACAGGGCATAATCGAAAACTTATTTTTTTGACGGTGCGCGGTTTACGCATCCGTCTTTTCAGCCAATATAGTTTGGATATTTTTCATCATGATGCGAACTCATTACTGTGGCTCTTTAACTGAAGCCCAAATCGACCAAACCGTTACACTATGCGGTTGGGTACATCGTCGCCGTGACCATGGCGGTGTTATTTTCCTTGATATGCGTGACCGTGATGGCCTCGTTCAAGTGGTTATTGACCCAGATACTCCAGAAGCATTTGCAACTGCAGATAAAGCACGTTCTGAATATGTATTAAAAATTACAGGTCGTGTTCGTCGCCGTTATGAAGGTACTGAAAATGCCAACATGGTGAGTGGTCAAATTGAAGTTTTAGGTAAAGACATCGAAGTTCTTGCCGCTTCAGAAACACCTCCATTCCCTTTAAATGATGAAAATACCAATATTTCTGAAGAAATTCGTTTGAAATATCGTTTCTTAGATATTCGTCGTCCTGAAATGTTGGATCGTTTACGCTTCCGTTCTAAATTGACCAATCTTATTCGTAACTATTTCGAAGATAATGGTTTCTTAGACGTTGAAACACCTATTTTGACACGTGCAACTCCTGAAGGTGCGCGTGACTACTTAGTACCAAGTCGTGTACAAAATGGTAGTTTCTATGCACTTCCACAATCACCACAATTATTCAAACAATTGTTGATGGTTGGTGGTATTGATCGTTACTACCAAATCGCGAAATGTTTCCGCGACGAAGACTTACGTGCTGACCGTCAACCAGAATTTACTCAAATCGACGTTGAAACATCGTTCATGAGTGACGATGACATTATGGACTTAATGGAAGTCCTGACTGTGAAGATGTTCGATGAACTTCTTGGCGTTAAATTCGATAAATTCCAACGTATGACTTACGCAGATGCAATGCGTGACTATGCATCAGACAAACCTGATATGCGTATTCCGTTGAAACTCGTTGACGTTGCAGACTTAATGCAAGAAGTAGAGTTCAAAGTATTTGCGGGTCCTGCAAAAGATCCTAAAGGCCGTATTGTTGCTTTACGTGTTCCAGGTGCAGCGTCATTGCCACGTAGTGCAATCGATGAATACACCAAATTCGTTGGCATCTATGGTGCAAAAGGTTTGGCTTACATCAAAGTTAATGAACTCGCTAAAGGAATTGAAGGTCTTCAATCTCCAATCGTGAAATTCATTGAACCGATCGTACTTGAATTGTTGGCACGTGTTGGTGCGCAAGATGGCGATATCGTATTCTTTGGTGCTGATAAAGCTAAAGTTGTAAATGATGCAATGGGCGCGCTTCGTGTGAAGATTGGCCATGATTTGAATCTTGCAACTTGTGAGTGGGCTCCACTTTGGGTTGTTGATTTCCCAATGTTTGAAGAAACTGACGATGGCAAATGGACTTCTGTTCACCATCCATTCACTCTACCAAAATCAAGTGTAGAAGAAGTGAAGAGCAATCCAGGTGAAGCACTTTCTGTTGCTTACGACATGGTATTGAATGGTACTGAAGTTGGTGGTGGTTCTCTACGTATTTATACATTAGAAATGCAAAAAGCGATTTTCGAAGCGCTTGGTATTTCTGATGAAGAAGCAGAAGAGAAATTCAGCTTCTTATTAAATGCACTTCGTTACGGTGCTCCTCCTCACGGTGGTTTGGCATTTGGTCTTGACCGTTTAGTAATGTTAATGACTGGCGCGACTTCTATTCGTGACGTTATTGCATTCCCTAAAACGAAGACTGCTGAATGTCCACTTACTCAAGCACCTGCTCCTGTTGAAGCAAATCAGCTTCGTGACTTGGGCATCCGCTTACGTGAGAAGCCAAAAGCTGAAGAATCTAAATAACTTTTAGATTCTCAAATTAAAAAACCCTGCTTATGCAGGGTTTTTTTATTCATTAATTTTCAAATTTTATTGGGATATTTCTTTTTCAAAACTTGAGAGCGTTTTAAATTTTTGATCAAAAATTTGAATGATTTCTGTTTTAAGCTTTTCAAAATCGACCACGTGTTCATCGTCATTTAGACAAATTTGTGGAAGTTGTTCATTCTTAATAACCTGATTAATTTCAGGGAGATTTTGTAGCCTTAAATTAAAGTTTTGTCCACGCTCAAATATATTGACAGGATAAAAACGGGATGAGCACAACTGCCACAATCGAAAAAGATACTGATTAACGTCTAAAGGCTGTCTAAATCGATGACTTGATACTTCTTTTAAATAAGCTTCTTCAGTTTTCCAAACTTCTTCAAATACCGATTTCAAAAAAGGTTGAGGCAAATGAGTACTATAAAAACTTGAAAATTTTCGGTTATATAAACTTAAAAAATTACCCAAATTACTGCTCATAGAATAGCGATAGTTAAAAAGTGCATAGGGATTTTTATGAAGCAATTTTCGCTTATCAAAATGCTTATTAATAATCGCAACATCCGTTAGGGCAACTGCGCCTAGAAAGTTCTCTTCACCTACGACCATAAGTGGCTGTAAACGCACACCATCACAAGGTAAACCATTTCTAAAAAAGAACTCAGGCTCTAAAGGCCTATTGATAAAGGTATCATCATTAAAATAGACAAAATGCTCTGCTAGTCCCTCAATTTTATGAATATTGATTTCAATAGCATGTGAGTTAAATGTCGGTAAACAGTTTGATTCCATGATTTGATCATGTGTGACCAAATTTAACTTAGGATGGTTTTTGACTAAAAATTCAGGGAAATGACCACAAGTCACCAGATGGATCTTTCTAACCCACGGGCAAAATTTCTCAACAGATCGAAACCAGTAATGAAGATTATTCCAGTCGCGATAGCGGCATTGATCAACAAGTTCAACCGCCTTTGTTTTAGTTTCTTTAGATTTATAATATATGTATTGTTGCTGCCATTTCGTATCGGTTGAGTCCACCCAAATCATTACAAAATCAACAGGCTGCATTAAACATATATCCAAATAAGTACAGAAATTTACTAGAAAATCTCAGATAAAAAATGGAATTCAAGGTTTATTAATGTTAATAAAAATTCACAATTTATTCATAATTTTAATTTTTCTACACAATTGACTCAATTTAGACTCTATTGAGATGAGAGTGGGCAAATGGCATAATATCAGCACTTTTTCTCCCTTGGTGATTCATTATGGCAATGCGCCCTGATGTACGTCGACATGCTTTAATCGTAATTGTATTCTCTCTTGCGCAATGGTTTTTCATGCGCTATATCCTTGCAAATGAATTATTTAACATCACTACAAATCAACGTATTCTTTATTTCTGCGTAAGTAGCTTAGCAGGTGCATTGCTTATTTTTGTTGCGCTGATTTATATGGTATTAAAAGGAAATGCGGATAAAAATTAATATCCGCCTCCCCTCATAAAATTTAGATAATCCTAAAATTTATTTCCCAATATAGTTATCGCATAACTGTATCAATTCCGGATGTCTGTCATGCTGATGGACAATAGGAATGATCTTTTGGTTACGATTGATAATAAGACCTTGATCATTAATCGTAATTTGATCTATTGGATATAATCCAAGAGTTACAATAATAGACTCAAATGGCTGACAGCGAGTTACGTCAGCTAAATCATTGGTAATTAATAATTTATTGTGCATTGCCTGATCATAAATTCTTTCAGACATTTTTTGATATGGCTGTTTGCAGAACTCTTCAATCATTTTATTGATATAGACTTTAATCGAGTTCATATCTCCAATTGTGACGCCTGAGCACGAAACCTGCTCATCTTTTGCACTATTATAAAAACCATCTCCATATGCATCGATAATCCATTTTTGATTATATTGCTCAGTGCCTATCGTATAATCTGGATTTTCCATACCAACAAAGAGTCCTTTGCCGAGATCTTTAAAAGGATTACCCTGAAAAAAAACATCTCGCACATCGCTGAGCAGCACATGTGAAGCATCAGGATGACTTTCTACAACTTCTTTATATTCAAAAAAGCGACTCACATGCGGATAGCCTGTGATTTTAAGGGCTTTTATTTTTGAATCAGGAACTGCTTCATTTACAGTTAATCCAATAATTTTCTTAAGAATATTTTTTATAAACTTAAACTTATAAATACCTGAGTATTTTGACTTCGATTTAAATTTCCCAATCGTTGAAACCTTAAATTCAATTTTAAAATTTTTGATATCTGAAAATGCATTAACAAACTCTGGCATTTGCTCTTTATAGATAATTAAAGTCAAAATGCCATCAAAGTCTGTCTTTTCCAAAGAATATACAAAAGAAGAAATGAGGTCAGCGCTGTATCCAGTTGCTGACCCGATAATAATATTTTTTTGCTTAGTCATAAAATTAGTAAGAAAATCTAAAAAAACGACTAAATTATATATTTATTAAGTATATATTTCTTTAGTTTAACTCTTAGGTAACGTAACAAATCACTGTCATCTTGTGAAATAGGAGTAATTAAGCTTCTTTCCTTTTCTAAATAACTTAACGCATCATTATTTTCGATGATTGGGTGATCGAATAAAAAGCTGACATAGAAACTGAAATCACCTCGTCCAACAAGGTCTTGCCAATGATCATAAATTTTTATTGGCTGATGATAATCAACCAACATTTGTGCCATTTTACGGTCTACAACATAGGCATACGCATAGGCTAGCTTTTCAAGATAATCATAATCAACTTTTAGAATTTTTTGGTTATACAACTCTTCGGGTAAAAACTTTCCACGAACGCGATTGCATATTTTCATTTGAATACCGCCCAAGCTTAGAAAAAAGCACGGACCTAGGTTCAAAGAATGAATGTGCTTTTCTAAGTCTTGGAAATCAATTTCAAAACGCTCGATCACATCATCTTCAAAAATAATTGCATATTCTTCATCGGAGTTTAAAAAATCTTTTAGTGCAGCAATATGAGACATGGCACAACCAAGCTCACCAGGCGTCATGGGTTTTTTCTTGCCTGCTACACCTTGTTGAAAATATTCACTAACGCTTAAATTCTTACCGATTACCCCAAACTGCTTAAATTCATCACGATATTTGTAAAATGTTGCTTGAGAGTACAACTTTTTTAAACGTTCACTATTAGCAGATTCAATACTGATTAAATATTTTTTCATTTCATTCAAATGTTAAAATGAGTCAGGGATAGTCTATCTAATTATAGTTATATCGAGTGTAAAATTTAATGCTAAATCGCCTGATTCAAAAAAAATGGTATAAATACCAACAAGCAAAAAAAGCAAAATCTTTTGACTCTCATTGGTATATGCGTTTTGGCTGGTTAGAACAACCGTTTACTACACTTGAGCAACTAGATTCTCTCTTTGAGATCCACTCCCCTAAAAAGTTTACATTTGCAGATAGCTTTTATACTTATGAAAATGGTCGTCATTTCATTTTTTTTGAAGAAGTTGATGACGAACATCCAGTAGGTTTTCTTTCTGTTTTAGAAGTCTTTAAAGATGGCACCTACACACCACCAGAGACAATCTTAAAGCTCGACTATCACCTTTCTTATCCTTGTGTATTCAAAGTAAAAGATACTTGGTACATGATCCCAGAAACTTCTGCCAACAAGACAATTGAACTTTGGAAATGTACTGAATTTCCACTGAAATGGGAAAAGCATTCTAATCTGATTGAGAATATCGAAGCAGTCGACAGCACCCCCTTCTATCATGAAGGCTTATGGTATCTTTTTACTTCAACGCGTCGTGATTGTAAGAAATTTGGTGATCGTTTAGATCTATTCTTTACCGAAGATATTTTAAATCCGAACTGGCAAGAGCACCCAATGAACCCAGTGTGCAGAGGCAGTCAGCAGTTCCGTATGGCGGGTAAACCTTTTATTTATAAAGGGCAACTGGTTCGACCAAGCCAAGATTCGTTAAAACGTTATGGCGGTAATATCGAATTAAAAGCGATTACTCAGCTTAGCCCGACAGCTTACGAAGAAAAATTACTAGAAGTAGTTTTACCTGACTGGAATCAAGCAGATGACGGTTGCCATACCATTAATATCGAAGATAACTTCGTGGTACTTGATGCCATCCGCCTTACACCGAAGAATAATTAAGTTTTCAGCAGGCCTTTATAAATGTTAAGCGTCTGCTCAGCCATGGCTGGTACAGTCAGTTCAGCCTTGGCTTTTGCATATAAAGGGCTAAAGTCGTGTTGAGCTTCAGGTTGAAGTGCATATTCAATCGCTTTTGCTAAACCTTGTGCATCTCCAATTTCTGCCAGATATTGCTCCGGCAACCACTCAATCACACCATTCACTTTGGTTGAAGCCATTGCTTTATCGGCCTGTAAAGCTTCGACCATAACAAGTGGAAAACCTTCACGATCTGATGACAAAACCACGATATCTGCTAATTGCACCAGATCTCGAGCATCAGTTCTAAACCCAAGAAAAGCGACCTGATCTTGCATGTTTAATTCACTGACTTGTTTTTCTAAACTTGCTCGAAGTGAACCATCACCAATAATCCATAAATTGGCATCAATCTGTTGCATCGACTCAATCAATAAACTGATATTTTTTACTGGCTCTAGACGTCCAATACACATAACAACTTTTTTGCTTGCATCTAGCTCAGCAAAATCTTTTTGAATCGATTGAAGTAACTTTTCTTTATTTTCAACTGTAAGTACAGGTTGAGGATAGACCCCGTTGTAAACCACATGTGCTTTAGACTCAGGTATGCCTTGCGTGAGTGCTTGGCTCACCGCAATAACAGCATCGCCCGCTAAATAAGCAGACTTATTCTTTTTAGTACCATGTACTGTTGTCACAAATTTTGGACCAGATAAAAATGGCTTAATTCGAGCAATCAGCTCAGCCGCCTTTCCTGCTTGAGCATGAACAATAGCGGGTTGAATTTGCTGGATAAGATTTTTAAGTTGCCAGAGTAAAAAAATATTCCAACGGCTACGTGCAAAATCAACCGCATGAAAATGTACTTGTTGGCTAAACTTGTCTAGATAGCAAGGATGTGCAATCACATGTACTTCATGATTTAAAGCGAGCTCATTAACAAGGTTAAAAGTGTGCTGCTCTAAACCACCAACTCCACCACTAGTTGCCAATACCTGAACAATTTTCATAGCTTGCCTACTTATTTTTTATCTTTATTCATCGTCTGTTCAAATAGTTTGGCTTCTTTTAGAAAAGCATAAAACGCGTTAATCATACTATTTACGAAACCACGCCAACCATTTAAGAAACTACGGCGAATAAAATAAGACTTCATAAAAGTCACTGGCATTACCAAAACCAATTTTGCAACGCTTGGAGACTTTCCTTTTTGGTATTTCTCTAGTGCTTTGAGGTTGGAATATTGGTTATTTTTTTCGACTTTAACAAAAATGCTCGACTCGCCATAATGATAAATATCATGTTGAGCACGCTGAGATTCACCTTCTACAATCACATTTTCATGGACCTTATTGGCAAGGTCGTAATGCCCTTTAGACTTGCGAAAAAAACGTACCTTTGCATGTTTTTTAGTATGTTTGCTGTTGGGAACACCTAAGAACACATCATTAATCGGTGTGATTAAAGCATCAAGCTTGTTCTGCTGAATGGTCTCAACAATTTCTTGTTTTAACTCGTTAGATAAGACTTCATCACCATCTAAATTGAGTACCCAATCATTACGGCACTTTGCTAAAGCCAAACTTTTTTGTCCAGCATAACCTTGCCAATCTTGATGAGAAATTTGCGTATTTTCAAAGCGCTCTGCAATTTCATAAGTATTATCAGTACTGCCAGAGTCTAAAATAATGACTTCATCAAATTCACTAACACTTTGCAAAGTTCGCTCTAACCAAGCACCACAATTTAAAGTGACAATATAGACACTACATGGAATTTTATTCATAACTTATAACGTCCTTTAGCAAGGGCGATACGCATCTGTAAAGCATTCATGGCACCATGCGTGCTGACACGTGGAATATTAAATTGATTAATAGCTTCATAGGCTTCGATTTTTTTACGCGTCGATACAGCGTTTTTAAAGCCAATCTCTTCGGCCATTTTCTGGTGCTTTTCGTTAAATCGACCAAATGGATAGGCAAAGCTTGGGCACTTCCCAACTAATGCTTCAACGTCACGTTTAGACTGAAGCATCTCATCATAAGCAGTTTGATCATCAAGCTTAAGTAAGTTCACATGATGCTGGGTATGCGCACCGAACTCAATTAAGCCAGAATTCGCCATTTCATGGATTTGCTCATGAGTTAGCTTTTCGATTCCTTCAATTTGCGTCGCCAAATAAATGGTTGCCTTTGCATTATATTTTTTAAGTAATGGATAGGCATAAAGATAATTATCCATAAAGCCATCATCAAAACTTAAAGCAACGACATTCTTTTGATTACGATATTGTTCAAGCTCAGAGACAAAACAAAAAGTAGCTCCTTTACGCGTCAACAACGTTAAGAGTTGTTCAAACTTTTCAGGAGGCATATTCATACCAGAGGCTGCATCTTTAGGCGTAACCTGATGCAACATCACAATGCGTGGTAGTTTGTTCGAACGAAACGGAAGCCAGAATGTATAATTACCCAGCACATATAACAGTGCAGCAAGTACTAATAGGCCTACCGCAACGTACAAAAACCACATCATGCATAAACCTCATGTGACCATTCATAATCTTCTGAAAGGGGCTGCTTAAATGTCACTTCAACCATAAATTGGGTGATGCGTTTAGCATTGAAAGATCTACGTGTTTTCTCCCAGCCCTCTTTCGCTATTTTTTCAGCCTGATCTGGGTTTTGATCAAAGAATTGGATCTTCTTGGCCAAGTCAAACTGATCATCAAAGTAAACCACTTCCTGTTCGGTGTAGAGCTTCTCAAAGCCCGGTATTCTTGGGCTAAAAGTCAATAAACCATTACCAGTCAGTTGTACAATACGGTCAGAACTATACAAAGTTACATCATTACGGCGTGAGTAATTAAGTCCCATTTTTGTTTCAGATAGAACTTTATAATAAGCTTTGCCGTAGACACCGGGTTGCTCAAAACATCCATAATATTGATAGTTCACATGGCCTTGTTGCAACGCATCTGCTAAGTCCTTTAAGAACTTCTCACGCTCAGGTTCTTTATAGACTACACCACAAAAAATAAAAGTCTTATCCGTATTCACATTTGAAAATTGCTGTAGTGTTTCTACATTACGGTGACCCACATTTGGCAGATAGGCTACGCTTAAATGCGGCTGTTTTAATTTTTGTAGATATTCCCCACCGGTTGTACAGAAAATAGCATCTAAATATGGCGAGAACGCTTTAACAAAGTCGAGTTTGCTTTCAAGATAAAGTGGGTCAACATACCAAAATGCAATTTTAGTATTTGGATAAGCTTCTTTAATCTGTCTAAGAACATCTGGACTCATTAAGTCACTATGTCCAATGAGTACCAGATCAGGTTCAATATTATTAACGACCTTTAGTACTTCTTTATTGGCCCAATTGGCACCCAGTTTTTTTGTTTTAAAAATGGTTCCCATTCGAGCCATGTCACGAAAACTAAAGTCATAAACGAAATGGCCATTTTCAATTAATCCGGCAGAAATTTTACGGTCTGTGCAGTAAAAATGGGCGCCTTGTTTATTAAAGCCAAAATTCGCAATATGCAATATTTTCATTTATTTACTCAAAATAAAAAATTTAATTTTTCGCTAAAAGATATGTTGCCACACGGTCTGCTTCTTTAAAAGCATAAGGTTGTGGTAACTGTACAACACAAGTCTGCTTTGAAATTAATTTTGATTCTAACATTTGATCAACTGAGTGGGTAATCCGGTCGTCTTTCAACCGGTCCATTGCCATTACACCGACTCGACAACCCGCGGTAAGCGCCTCAAAAATCATAGATACGCTGTCTTCTGTTACCCAAACAGCTTCTGCTTTTTGCATTTCTTCAAAAATCCAGCCTTGAGGTGTTTGATCAACTGGAAATATTTGTAAATGCCCAGCAAAGCTTTGCTGTCTTAAAGTATCGATAAATTCTGCTGGCGTGCGGCGTGAAGTTGTCAAAATAATCTCAGCGTCTGGATTATTCTCAACAATTTTTTGAACACTGCTTAATACTTTGTTTTGGTTCCATTGATGTCGTTTAGATGAACCACCTAAAGCAATTAAAATTCGGTCTTTTTGATGGCGGTTTTCATTACGAATTGGATTTAATGCACCACGCGTGACAATCACATGGCTGTCGGCGTGAATACCGTCATGTTCTGGAATAACAGCATAATCAAAGCAAACCACAGGTAAGTTAGGCTTCATCAATATAATAGTTTTGGCTTTTCTAAAAATTTTGCCGAATAACCAGACACGAAAATGTGTGTGGCTTCCCACTCCAAATATAAAATCGGGTACTTTTTTTAATAACGATTTTTTTGAAGAGAAAAGCGCCTGAATTAAAGAAATAATTGGCAAATCAGAAATAAGGATCTCTTCAAAAGTTGTTTCTGGCTGTTGTCTTTGCATTGCCTGAAACAAGCCTAATGCTTGTGAACGGTGCCCTGCCTTACCATCAGAGACATAGACAATATGCATAAAAGCTCCCGAAGCCAAAAATAAAAAGGCGAAACTTATGTTCGCCTTTTTATGTTAACGGATTAACTTATTTTACGTAAGTTAACCAGTGTTCATATTTCGGATTTCTACCTTGAACTGCATCAAAGTAAGTCTTTTGAATTTCAGTAGTAATTGGGCCACGACCACCTGTACCAATTGGACGGTCATCGTATTCACGAATTGGTGTTACTTCCGCAGCAGTACCTGTGAAGAATGCTTCATCTGCAATGTAGAATTCGTCACGTGTAATACGACGCTCAACAACTTGATAACCAAGATCTTTAGCAATCGTCATTACTGTTTGACGTGTAATACCATCAAGCGCACCACCAGCGATATCTGGAGTGTGTAAAACGCCATCTTTAATTAAGAATACGTTTTCACCAGAACCTTGGCACACATAACCTTGTGGGTCCATTAACATTGCTTCATCGTAACCAGAATGTGCAACTTCTTGGTGAGCAAGAATTGACAACGTGTAGTTACCAGATGCTTTTGCTTTACACATCGTCACGTTTGGATGATGGTGAGTAAATGATGAAGTTTTAACACGAATACCATTCGCCATTGCTTCATCACCAAGGTATGCGCCCCACGCCCATGCTGCAACTGCGGCATGAATCGTGTTATTTGTTGCTGCAATACCAAGTTTTTCTGAACCGATCCAGATTAATGGACGTAAATAGCAAGAAGCTAATTTATTTTCACGAACAACATCGATTTGTGCTTGTTCAAGCGTGGCTTGATCATACGGCACTTTCATTTGATAAATTTTTGCTGAATTTAACAAACGTTTTGTGTGGTCTTGAAGACGGAAAATGGCAGTACCTTTAGGCGTTTCATAAGCACGAACACCCTCAAATACGCCCATACTGTAGTGTAATGTATGGGTTAAAACGTGAATCTTTGCATCACGCCAATCAATTAATTTTCCATCTTGCCAAATAAAACCATCACGATCAGCCAAATTCATGGAACACTCCAAATTGTTATAAAATCATTCACTATCCAACTCAACCGAGGCGGTTGGGTCTATTAATCTTTGCCATAAATTGCAAACGACCGCACGGGTACTACGCCAGTCCGCTGCGCTGACTTGCATGGATTGATTTGCAAGGGCTAAGCGGTGGCTTTCGGCACGTTCACTAAGATAGGCTCGAATTAATGCTGTGGCATCTTCACTGGATAAGCAGTCTGCTTTAGCAGCATCTTCTAATATTCTTACATTATCAGAATAATGGGCGAGATCGGGTTTCGTCCCGCTCCATGCAAGTACAGCATACTGTGCCATAAATTCGATATCGACGATACCACCTGCGTCCTGTTTTAAATGAAAAATACCATGTTTTTTTTGTTCAGAAGACGAACCTAGGTGGTCTTTCATTTTCTGACGCATTTTCAACACTTCCTCACGAACATAAGCCTCATCTCTAGATTGAGTCAATATCTCGCGTCGAAATATTTCAAATTTCTGGCAAAGTACCTCATCACCTGCAATAGAGCGGGCACGTACTAATGCCTGATGTTCCCAAAGCCATGCACTTTTCAACTGATAGTGTTCGTAGGCCTTAAGACTTGTCACCAATAAACCAGCCTCACCTGAAGGTCTTAACCGTGTATCAATTTCATAGACACGGCCATCAAGGGTTTGAGTGGTCATAAGTGACATAAACTTTTGAGCGACACGCATAGCAAACTCAAAGCCACTAATTGACTTCGTTCCATCCGTATCTGCTTGCTCATCTAGGTAGTGAATAAAGACAAGATCCAAGTCAGAACCATAGCCAAGCTCAATGCCACCCACTTTGCCATAACCAATAACAGCAAAGGCTTTGTAGTCAAGTGAGCAACGTTTTCCATCAACATCACATGGATAACCATGACGCTTTGCTACAGTCTGATAAGCTAAATGAAGTGTTGCATTAACACTCACTTCAGCAATATCGGTTAATGCATCAGATACTTTCATTAACGGGCTTTCAGCTAATACATCACTTGCTGCAACAGTGAGTACATTGCTCTTTTTAAACAGTCGAAGTGCTCGCATTTGGTCTTCAACTTGATCAATTTCAATGCGAAGCAATTGCTGACGTAATGAGTCTTCTAAGTCCTTACGCTTTGGCAACTCAAAGCCCATCGATAAAAACTCATCAAGCAGTACTGGATATTGCGTTAGCTCTTCACAAATCCACGGACTTACGGTCGCCATTTTAACTAAGCGTTGCAATGCGCCTTTACTTTCAATCAACATCACTAAGTACACGGTTCGGCGCATGACTGATTCAATCAGCGGCATTAAGCGCAGAAGTGCAGTTTGAGGTTGTTCTGACTGTAAAATCACTTCAATTAAATGAGGCCAGAATGTTTTTAACCGCTGGACAGCATTTGAAGGTAATTTTTTGAGTGCGTGACCGTGCCAGAATTCATGAATCAGATTTTTCGCATTGTCATCCAACACTTCATCTAACTGCTGCTCTAACTGCCCAAAATTTTCAGTTGCGGCATTTGAACTTGTATCTTCAATGAGCTGCTTAAATTGAACTTTAACTTTTTGACGTTTCTCGTTAAGAACATCAATAAACTCATCCCAACTCGCAAAACCTAAGGTATCTATAATGCGTTGTCTGAGTTCCACCTCTTCTGGCAATAGCTGAGTTTGTTGGTCATTGAGGGCTTGAATTGCATGTTCAACACGACGTAAAAACAGGTAAGCATCCTCAAGCTCTAAAACAGCTTGTCTTTCTAACAAACCTGCTTCACCAATATGTTCAAGGCTAACTAAACACTGGCGGTCTTGTAGCTCACGTTTAGAGCCGCCGTAAATCAGCTGAAAGACCTGAACAATAAACTCAATTTCGCGAATACCACCTGCTCCGAGTTTAATATCATCCTCAATATGACGACGTAAAACTTCGCGCTCAATCATGGCTTTCATATCGCGCATCGCGGCAAAAGCGGTGTAATCGACATAACGGCGAAACACAAAAGGACGTGTCATCTCTAACAAGTCTTGCCCTTCTTTACCGCCCGTCACAACACGCGCTTTAATCCATGCATAACGTTCCCACTCACGGCCATGCTGACTTAAATATTTTTCTAAAGCTGCATGGCTAATCGCTAGTGCCGAGCCGTCGCCCCAAGGGCGTAAGCGCATATCAACTCGAAATACAAAACCATCTGCAGTAATGTGCTCAAGCAAATAAATGAGTTTTTGTCCCCACAAAATACAGAACTGCTGTACATCAATGCATTTGCGACCATTGGTTTCACCTTGTTCATCGAAAGCAAAAATCAAGTCAATATCACTCGACAGATTAAGCTCTTGTGCACCAAGTTTACCCATGGCAACGACAATCAAATCTTGAACTTTGCCAGAGTAACTCATCGGTTCCCCGTGTTTCGCCACAAGTGCTACACGTGCAAAATCCTTTGCCGCACAAATACTGGCATCGGCAAAATCAGAAAGTTCGCGTGTGAGTGTGACAACATCGGTAAGCTGATTGGCATCTTGCCAAATCCAACGGAACATTAAACGACTTCGTAAAATCCGTAATCCACGCATCCAAGATGTTTCGTCACCAATTCCATCTAATGTGGTTTGTACAAATTGATAAATCTGGTCGGTCGAGAGCGGTGCAGTAAATTGATCTAGTTGGTAATCTTGTTCTAAAACAGCTTGATGCAAGCCTAAAACTTGTTCTGCGTACTGACTCGCACGCAATGTTTTTTGTAACTGCTCCGCATTCATATAAAAAGCTCTTTTCCTCGTACTCTGTTTTTAGTTATAGCAGTTCGAGTAGTGGTAGGAAAAGGGATTAAACTAATTTTGCTTCCGCTGAAGAGTAATGCTCGACATGGGCCTCATGACTTTCTTGAGCCGAAGGTAATAAAACTTTAAATGTCGTTCCTACGCCTTCTTTTGAACTGACATCAATTTTACCCTGATTAATTTCGACAAAACGCTTACAAAGACTTAAACCTAAACCCGCACCTTTTTCACCTGCGGTTCCTTTAAAGCTGGCTGTAATACGTGGATGGAATAAATTTGTCATTTGTTTTTCGGTCATGCCTAAACCAGTGTCTCGCACGGTTATTTCTATATTTTTGTCAGCTTGCCTAGCTTCAATAAAAACTTTGCCAGAGCCATCAATATCTGTAAATTTCAGCGCGTTTGACACCAAGTTTTGAATTACAGAGGTCATCATATTGATATCGGCATAGATATTTAAATCATCTGGAACATCATTAACCAGTTCAATATTTTTCTTCAAAGCTAATGTGTGCAGTACATCGCAAACAATATTGCTGACTTGTCTAAGCTTAAAGTTAATTGGGTGATAAACAAAACGCCCACCCTCTGCCATGGCCCATGTTAGTAAGCTTTCAAGTAAGTTATAGGTCGATTGTGACGTGTCATATAAATAATCTGCAATGTTTTGAATACTAGATTCATCTAAAGTTTCACGCTCTTTGGCAAGTACTTCAGAAAACCCGAGCAACCCATGAAACGGCGCTCGTAAGTCATGCGAAATAATCGAGAAAAATTTAGTTTTACTTGAGTTAATCGCAACTTGTTGTTCATAGAGTTCGTTTAACTCTTCATAGTTAAACTTCAATTCGACTTGCTGCATAAAAGTCGAACAGTAATCGAGCAGCAATTGAATATCGTCATCTTCAAATGTTGCAGCATCGTCATCGAAAAAGACAGCAAAGCCCATAGACGTTTTATCAGGATGTAAAAGATGCACGGCCAATGCCCTGCTGCACTCGATGTTTAGTTCTTTTAAATAGTTGGTTAAGTTTTGATAAGAAGGATGTGAGTGATTAATGATCTGTTGCTTAGCAAAGCACTGTTTTAAATGTTTCGAAGGTTTAAACGAGATTGCCGTCATACCCTCTGGGCAACGATGCCAAAAGTAAGGTTCCTGATTAAAAGTCAATAAGGCTTTTTTACAATTCAAAAGACGAAGACTAAACCGGAAAAATTGCTCGATGTAGTTCTGCTCGGCATTTAATCCAAGCAACAGAGATATCCTACAAGCACTTAACTGCTCAACCTGATTTAGTTCTAAACGCTGGAATGTCATTGCCCGCCTCACAGATTTTGTCGTTTTTGGTCGGAACCGCTCTTAAAAAATGTACTTATAATCATTATGATCTACTACAAACTTTAACACAGTACATTAAAAGAGCAACGTTCTTTTCAAAATAGAAATGTGAAGTTTCAATTAAAGGTTTTCAGATACATAAAGTGGGTATGCTTGAGGAAAATACAACAAATATTTGAAGGTAAAGAGTTGTAAGATGTTAGAAATGCGAGTTCGTAAAGTAGCCTCCTGATCAATAGATAGGCGGAGAAATGCAATCAATACTAGACGTTAAAACCAAACGAAAATGACGGCAGAAATAATACTGGAAAAAATTGAATATCCACTTGAGAATCTTCAAAACTTACTTTTTACCTTTTCAAAATGAAAGTCAATGATGGTTTAAAAGAACAAGAATTTAGCGCCATCATTAGCACGTTACACCATTAAGTGGTCAATATTAACCGCGCGGTTCATGCCAAATGAATTAAAAGAAACCCAGTTTAAGCTATTTTTTGTTAGCTCTTGATCTCCAACTTTTTGGAAATGCCGTCTCTCTATGAAATTTTTTAGCTATGAAAACATGTTTATCATGATAAAATTGATTAAAAATTTCAGTATCATCTAAATGAATATTAAATCGACTAATAAAACAACTTACCCAGAAAAAAATAATTTGTTCCTCTAATCTCATTGAGTATCCTAAAGTTTCAAAATAAAATTTTTTTTCTTTATCACTTAAAGCGGACCTTCTAATTAGCTTTATTAAATTTATATACATTAAAAAATACGATAAAACTATATCAGAAGAATTACTGGATGAGCCGATACTTTCTTTAAATTTTTTGTTTAAATAAGCTTCTGTTAATTCACTATTTTCCGCTTTAGACAACACACTATTAAACTCATTTTTCAGTTTAATAAAAATCTGTTCCTGCTCATAAACTTTCCCATTCATATTTAATTTTAACTTATGAAATTTATTTTCTTTTAATGTTAGTAATGAATAAAATTGATTGGTAAAGAATGTATATTTTGCTTCTTTAATCTGAGCTTCGTGTGTTTCTTTAGCCAATTTTAACTGTTCAGCTGATGCTTCTCTTGTTTGATTAAGTTGAAGATCAGCAAGTTTTTTTGCTTGTTCTAACTCTTGATACAATGCTTTTTTTGTATCTTCATTAGCTTGTCTTTGAAGAATTGTCGAATATATTACAATTGCCAATGTAGCAGATGTAAATAAAGTATTTAAACTTCCATAAATATCCCCTAATGGCCCAAGTTTTGTAAAATCAGTTAATTCACTTTCAGGAATATTCCAAAAGTAAACAGCCCACAAATTAAAAAAATATGGGTATGTTAAAAAAATAAAAACTCCTACAGTTATTAATACTAACCATAGATAATTTATTTTCCCACTAGAAATCCAGTTTTTTAAATTTGGATAAAATTTATGCATTACTGCAAAAAATCCAACAATTAAGATGACCCAAGCTGTTATTTGATAAATTATAGACATTATTTACTTACTTAAATTGATTTGCATACGTCTCAACTATAGAGACTAACCCAGAACGCATTTCTTCACGTGTTTGACAGTACAACTTAATCAGCTTTTGCTTCATCATCTTCTATCAAAATTTCGTAAAAAAATTAGCCCAACAAAAAACCCCTAAGCCGTTAACTTAGGGGTTTTCGTAGAATCTTACGATTCTGAATATGGTCCCGAGGGTCGGACTCGAACCGACACGTCATCTCTGACAGCGGATTTTGAGTCCGCCGCGTCTACCAATTTCACCACCTCGGGAGAGGAAGTATGTTTGTGTTGCGTATATTAGCGCGTTTGTAAAACTTGTCAAACCCTAAGTGAATATTATCGTTCACTTTTAGATCATTTAAACATTTTTCATGATTTAGGCCATAAGCACAGCCATAAAAAAGCGAAAAAGTTTATACTAGGCCCAATTTTTGCGGTGTTTTTTTCTAAATATGCAACTGTCTGACTTTTCCTTTGAATTACCTGATGAACTTATTGCCCGTTACCCTCTTGAATCACGTAGTGCTTCACGATTGTTGCACTTAGACTCAAAGGGTCAATATCACGATCACATGTTCACAGACATTATCGACCTGTTCGAAGAAGGTGATCTGTTAGTGCTCAATGACACTAAAGTCATGAAAGCACGACTTAAAGGAAAACGCTCTACAGGCGGGGCTATCGAGATTTTGGTTGAGCGTATGCTGAACCACACCACAGCGTATTGCCATATTAAATCGAGCAACTCGCCTAAAGCAGGTGCTGAGCTTTATGTGGGTGCAGATAACATTCCTGTGATTGTTCGTGGCCGTCACGAAAATTTATTTGTGGTTGAGTTTTCACAGCCAATTTTACCTGTACTTGAACAATATGGTCAGCTACCTATTCCGCCTTACTTTAACCGTGAAGCAGAAGAAATTGACACAGAACGCTATCAAACGGTTTTCCATAACCCAGAAAAAATTGCCAGTGTTGCAGCACCTACTGCAAGCTTGCATTTTGATGAAACACTTTTAGAAAAATTAGAACAAAAAAATGTTCAAAAAACCTTTGTGACTTTACACGTCGGTGCAGGCACATTTATGCCTGTTCGTACTGATGACATTACCAACCATATCATGCACAGTGAATGGTGTGATGTACCTCAAGAAACCATTGATTTAATTTTGGCGACTAAAGCACGCGGTAATAAAGTGATTGCCGTTGGTACAACAGCAACACGTGCTTTAGAAAGTGCAGCTCAAGCTCATGGTGGTAAAATCGCGGCTTGGACTGGTGACACGCAAATCTTTATCTATCCGGGCTATGAGTTCTGCATCGTAGATCGTTTAATTACTAACTTCCATTTGCCAGAGTCTACTCTGCTCATGTTGGTGTCTGCACTTTCAAATCGAGACAACATTTTGGCTGCCTATGAACATGCAGTTAAAAGCCACTATCGTTTCTTTAGTTATGGCGATGCAATGCTGGTTGATAAATTAGACGTTTAAAAATTAAGGCTGGGTTAAACCTTATAAGTTGATTCGAGGTTTAACCCAGCTGATCCAATTACAATTTCGACTAATAATAAAATTTATGAAACTGCTTTTTCAAAAAATTCAAAGTGCTTTTGATAATCAAAATACACATAACAAAATCACTTTAAGAAATATTGAGGCATTAAGAAATTTACTTAATCAGCAATTACCTCCCGAAATACTTATTTATTCATTAAAAAATTGGACGGGCACCCAACAACTTGATATTCGAAATTATATTTTTTGGAATGCTACAATTTTCGCCTTAGTTTGTATGGCTTTAGGTTTTTTTATCTCGATATATTTTTTCCCTTTTGCCATTCTTGCGATCTTTTATGGTTTTTATCATAGAGCCTCTACCTCCGAACTGATTTGCCTGCTTCAAGATATCCAAACTTATTATTATGAACATAAATATAATTTCAAATTTGCAACTGAAGATAACCTACCTAAAGAAGGAACATCCGCTTCAGACTTTCCTTTGTTTAAGTTAGGCAATCAACAAAATTCAGTCCTAATTGCAATACACGGTAAGTGGCAAGTAAGAGAAACAACTCATGCCTATAAAATTTTTAGATACCATTATATCAATCGAGAGATGGCCTATAATTCAAAAGGCAAATGGGAACTAAAAGATGTTAGCTATAATTTATACGGCGTCATTTTAGAGAATTTTCCAGTTCACGGAGTCAGTATTTCAAGTAAACAGAAAAAGGCTTGTCGCTTAGGAGTAGCTTGGGAATCAAGTGATATCCGTTTTAATCAAAAATACCAACAGAGCGGAATTAATGAGTTGGAGTTGGTAAAATTTTTAAGCCCTGACCGTTTGTTATTATTAGAAAAAATGTTGGATGATTTCCCTGGCGATTTCTATGTACACCCTGAAACATCTGCATTATGTTTGCTCTCTAATGTAAACCTTGTACGCCAACAAAGTTTATATGGCACTAGTGTAAGTGAGCTTGCTGAATGTCTTGAAACACTTTCAATGCCAGAGTTTGAGCAGTTTGCAAATATATTGCAGAATTTTATTGATGAAACTCAAATACCGAAATCATAAAAGTAATTATTTATTTAGAAATATTTGGTATTTATCTCTTTCAATTTAAAAGATAATCTAGAAATAGCTCTTTATGATAATGAACTCATTACTTCCATGCCAATCGATACTGTACAAGAAGCTCTTCATATAAGGCGTAAAAAAAATACACAGGTTTTTCGCAATATCGCTCGACTTTGGGACGCTGGACAAAAATCTCATTCAGACCAAGATCTTTTAGATGCTTTACATCCATGGCGAGAAGATCACAACCTTCGTTTTTTTAATGTGCTCCCCTATTTACTCGCTATTTGCAGCATCACAATATTAGGTTTTGGTTATTTTCTTCATCCACATATTCAATATATTTGGAGCTTTTTAGGTGCCTTTTTAACAGGGTTTCTGGCTTATTTACTCTATCAACCCCAAGAACCATTAACGCAAGTTATTCGTTATCTAGAACAGCGTATGGTGATTTTGCGTTACGGCTTACAGTTTCAGCAGTTACCAGCTTATCTTCCCATTCATGCTCAACCAGTTTTAGTTCTGAGTAAATTAAAACAATATTTCCCTCTGTTTAACCGAGGGACTGAGTCTAACGAAATTACTCAGTTTGCTTCGACGACATGGAACGATGGAGTAACCGATCATCAAGTCTTGCTGTTTCAATATCATTACGTTAATGAAATCCCTATTATTCAAGACCAAAATAGCGATAAAAAAATTATAAAAGAAATTCATAAAGATTTATGGGGCGCTTTTATATTTCAAATACCAGCTTTGGGTATTGCTGTTAGCAATCAACGTTCTCGTTTTTTTACTCCCTACAGCAGTAAATGGCAAAGTAGCGATATTTTAATTAACCAAGAACTTAATATTTTTGGGGTTAATCAACACCAGTTAGCCAAAGAAGTCAGCCCGAGCTTAACTTTAAAATTAAATGATTTTTTTCAGCACTTTAAAGGTGATTTAATTTATCATCACGAAGAACAAATTTTGTGTTATCTGGGGGAGCAAAATCTTTTTCAGACCACCAGTAAGCAAGATGAAATTCATGATGTTTCAGCATTACGTGGGCACTTGCGTACCATGACCATACCGCAATATGAAAAATTTCAGCAATTAATGTTGAACTTAATTAAATAAATCTCTCGTATTACTTGATTGTCATCTCATTAAAAATGAGAAGTCAAAAGTACACTGAGGGAATAACAATAAGGAACTGACTATGACTGGTTTATTTATTTTCCTGGGGATTTTTGTTGTACTGATCGTCTGGGGCGTTCACATCCGTAATACCATCGTACGTTATTTTAATGCGACCAAACGCGCTTGGTCTGAGGTTGCTAATTTCGAACGTCAAAAGGTAAAGACTTTAGAGGCGCTTGAGACAACATTGAATCAATATACTCATTTTGAGAAATCGACATTAGAAAAAGTCACTGAATTACGTCAGCAAATTCTTAATTTAAATGTGAATAACACTGATATTTCTCAGCTCCAACAAATCGAGAAAATGAGCAAAGAGTTGATTCGCAGCTTAAATGTTGTTGTTGAAAACTACCCCGAGCTTAAAGCCGATTCACTCTATAGCAAGATGATGGACGACATTCAGGAACAAAACGAAAATGTAGGTGCTGCGATTAGTATCTTTAACCGTAATGTCGAGCTGTTCAACAACCAGATTGAAGTATTCCCTAACAATCTCATCAATACATTAACTTTATCCAAGAAAGCGATTCGCCCTTTTAAGGATAATCTTGTTAATGAAAATTTTGACTATAAACCTAATTTTTAATAGGAAAAAAATAGGCCCTAACCTGTCGGAAATTTTATCTATTTTATAACCAGCTACATTTAGTAGTAGAACTACATCGCAGAATCAAGGAAAATAGCTCTCTTTTTAGCAGCGAACTGTTTCTTCGCCTCTGCTCGTGTTCAGGATTTTTAGATGAAGTTTGAAAAATTAGGTCAGTCGGGGCGCGCCCGTCGTGGTCGTTTAACTTTAGAGCATGGTGTTGTTGAAACACCTGTTTTTATGCCAGTGGGGACTTACGGCACAGTCAAAGGTATGCTACCGCGTGATATCGAAGACATTCAGGCACAAATTATTTTAGGAAATACCTTCCATTTATATTTGCGTCCGGGTCTTGAAGTGATTAAAGAACACGGCGGTTTGCATAACTTTATTAAATGGGATAAGCCAATTTTGACTGACTCTGGCGGTTTCCAGGTTTTTAGTCTTGGCGCAATGCGCAAAATCAAAGAGGAAGGTGTTACTTTCCGCTCGCCGATTGATGGTTCAAAAGTGTTTTTATCGCCTGAAATTTCTATGGAAATTCAGCAAGTATTGAACTCTGACATCGTCATGATTTTTGATGAATGTACACCTTATCCTGCAACGCATGAAGAAGCACAAAAATCATTGCAGCTTTCTTTACGCTGGGCAAAACGTTGTAAAACTCATCATCATGATGAACTCAAAAATAAGAATGCTTTATTTGGCATTATTCAAGGCGGTATGTATGAAGACTTACGTGATGAGTCTTTAAATGGTCTTCTTGAAATTGGCTTTGATGGTTATGCGATTGGCGGCTTATCTGTAGGTGAGCCTAAAGAAGAGATGATCAAAGTTTTAGATTATCTACCAAGCAAAATGCCACAAGACAAACCGCGTTACTTGATGGGCGTTGGTAAACCTGAAGATATCGTTGAGGCGGTGCGCCGCGGTGTCGATATGTTCGACTGTGTAATGCCAACCCGTAATGCGCGAAATGGTCATTATTTTGTCACTGATGGTCTGGTACGTATTCGTAATAGTAAATATCGCCATGACCAAAGTCCGCTCGATCCACATTGCGATTGCTACACTTGTAAGAACTTTACCCGTGCTTATCTATTCCATCTTGAAAAATGTGGAGAGATGTTAGCGTCTATGCTCGGTACCATTCATAACTTACGTTATTACCAACGTTTAACTGAAGGTATGCGTGATGCATTAGAGAATGGCACATTTGATGAATTTGTTCAGGACTTTTATGCCCGTCGTGGTTTAGAAGTTCCACCATGTCCGGTTGATGAATAAGCCCGATTTGCGCTCAACCTCAAGACAAGGTAAATTGCAAAACGAATTAGGATTATGTCAGGTATCTGACTCATATTTTTAACTTTAGGAAATCAAAATGAGCTTTTTAATTTCTGCTGCACATGCAGCACCGGCAGCTGGCCCAACTACAGGTATTTTGCCAAACATCTTGATGATTGTTGTATTCGTTGCAATCTTTTATTTCTTAATTTGGCGCCCTCAAGCAAAGCGTGCTAAAGAGCACCGTTCTTTAATCGAAAGCTTAGGTGTAGGTAGTGAAGTTGTGTTCGCTGGTGGTTTAATGGGCAAAGTGACCAAAATTGAAGGTGACTATGCAGTTGTTGAACTTAGCCGTGGTGTAGAAGTAAAAATTCAGCGTGCCAGCGTAATTTCAGTATTACCTGAAGGCACTCTAAATAACCTTTAATCATAAAACAGTCGTGCTTTAGCACGACTTTTTCATTTAAGAAGAAAGCGAATGCGTTACCCTGCATGGAAATATTTACTGATTCTGGTTGTTCTGGTAGTCAGTACATTATACGCACTGCCTAGTCTATATCCGGATGAGCCCGCCGTTCAAATTTCCGGTGCCAAAGCTGGTACCCAAATTGATCAAAGTGTGGTGCAAAAAGCAGAGCAAATTTTAAAAACAGCAAATATTGCAAGTCACGATAATACTTTTACAAATAATGCTGCCCTCTTGCGTGTCAGCTCTTCTGAAGCGCAGTTGAAAGCAAAAGAAGTATTACGCCGTGACTTAGGTGATCAATATGTTGTTGCCCTAAACCTTGCACCGACCACACCGGAATGGTTGCAAAAAATTGGGGCAAAACCAATGAAACTTGGTTTGGACTTACGTGGTGGTGTCCACTTCTTACTTGAAGTAGATATGGACAAAGCCGTTGCCCAACGTATGGAAACTTCTGCCACTGATTTGCGTCGTCAGTTCCGTGAAAACAAGATCAAATTTAATAATCTTGCATTAACAAACAATGTAATCACTGTTCAATTTGCTGACAATGCTGACCGTGATGCAGCAATGGATTTTCTACGTCGTAATGGGAATGAATATACCCAACAGGCATTAGCAAGCTCTACAGGTTCTACTTTAAAGCTTACTTATACCGATGTACGTCGCCAAGAAATCCAGTCATATGCGGTAAACCAAAACTTAACAACATTACGTAATCGTATTAACGAACTTGGTGTTGCAGAAGCATTGGTACAAAGTCAGGGTAGCAACCGTATTGTTGTTGAATTACCGGGTGTGCAAGATACAGCTGAAGCTAAACGTGTTTTAGGCCGTACTGCAAACCTCGAATTCCGTTTAGTTTCTGACTCAAATGATCAATATATTGACCCATATACAGGTAAATATAATGGTCAACCTTTACCTCCGGGTACAGAAGTTTTTGCTTATGAGTCTTTAGATAGCGGTCGTCAACTTTTGTTGCAACGTAACCGTATCTTGACTGGTGAGCGTGTTCAAAATGCAAGCTCTGGCTTTAGCCAAGATTCTGGTGGTGCCGAGGTAAATATTACCCTCGACAGTGCTGGCGGTAAGCTTATGTCCGATGCAACTCGTAATGCTGTTGGTAAACGCATGGCGGTATTGTTCATCGAAAATAAGCAAAAAATTACTTATGTCACAGATCCTAAAACTGGTGCACAAACAGAAGTTCGTACTCCATACACTGAATCTGTAGTCATTAATGCTGCAACTGTTCAGGCTGTTTTAGGTTCAACTTTCCGTATTACCGGTTTAAGTTCTCCTCAAGAAGCATCAGAGCTTGCATTAATGCTACGTGCAGGTGCTTTGGCTGCGCCAATGTATTTTGTTGAAGAACGTGTGGTTGGTCCAAGTCTTGGTCAAGAAAATATTGATAAAGGCGTATTATCAACTCAAATCGGCTTCTTGCTTGTTGCAATCTGGATGGTGGTTTTCTTCCGTCTATTCGGTTTAATCGCTAACTTTGCACTTGTTGTTAACTTGGCAATGATTTTAACAGTCATGTCATGGATTGGAGCTTCCCTCACCTTACCAGGTATTGCCGGTATCGTTATTACCATTGGTATGGCCGTCGATGCGAACGTATTGATATGTGAACGTATTCGAGAAGAAATGCTCTGGGGAGCATCGCCCAAACAAGCCATTGTGGCCGGTTATGATCGAGCTTATAACACCATTTTTGACTCGAACTTAACCACGTTCCTCGTTGCTTTCATTTTGTTCGCAATTGGTACAGGTCCGATCAAAGGTTTCGCCGTAACATTAATGATTGGTATTGTGTGTTCGATGTTTACTGCAATTACAGTGACTCGCGCAATTGTACAAATCATTTATGGCAAACGCCGTAACTTGAAAAAGTTGAGCATTTAAGGAGATCGATGATGACTAAAGTGACTCAACAAGATTCAAAACAATATGGACGTCCGGATGATGCAAAAATCATCCCGTTCATGAAGATTGCTAAACCTGCGGCAATCTTCTCGATCCTGATTACATTGGCGAGTATTTTCTTTATTGCGACTAAAGGTCTTAACCTCGGTTTGGACTTTACAGGCGGTGTTTCAGCTGAGCTTAACTATGCTCAACCAGCAAACCAGTCTGACGTTATTCAGGCACTCGACAAAGCTGGCTTTAAAGATGCTGTAGTACAGACACTGGGTAGTAATAAAGACTTACTTGTGCGTATGCCAGTACAAGAAGTTAAGGTTGAAGATCTTAATAACGCGATTACTAAGGCTGTACAGCTGCCAAACAATGCCGCAGAAGTTCATAAAGTTGACTCTGTAGGTGGTCAAGTTGGTAACGAGCTTTATGTTCGCTCTGCTGGTGCGGTTGCACTTGCTCTTATTTTAATGTTGATTTACGTGACTATTCGCTTTGAGTTTAAACTCGCGATGGGTGCCGTAATGTCTTTATTCCACGACATCATCATTATTATTGGTGCTTTTGCATTATTCCAATGGCCGTTTGACCTTACAGTTTTAGCTGCGGTTCTTGCTGTTATTGGCTTCTCGCTTAACGATAACATTGTAGTATCAGACCGTATCCGTGAAAATTTCCGTAAAATTCGTGGTGCGACTCCTCGTGAAATCGTCGATATTGCTTTAACCGAAACTTTACGTCGTACCATTCATACATCAATGACCTTATTGCTAGTCGTTCTAGCAATGATGTTCTTAGGTGGTGATGGTCTACATTGGTTCGCTGTTGCAATGTTTGTTGGTGTCTTTGTAGGTACTTACTCTTCAATTTATATCGGTACAGCTTTTGCCTTATGGCGTGGTCTTAACCGTCAAGACTTCATCGTTCAGGTTAAACCTGAATTTGAAGATGACATTCCTTAAGTTGGATAAAGTAAGACATATAAAAAAAACCGCGATTAATTCGCGGTTTTTTTATTTAAAACATATTATTTACGGCGCAATGCATCCGAAATTGCTTCAACCAACTGTTGAGAAATTTCTTGTTTAGATGCTTTTTCTAACTCACGTTTTTTCATGTGATAGTTCTCAGCAAAGAAAACCGTCATCGCATTTTCATCAGAAGCAAAACCAATATCTGCACGTGATACATCGTTACATGCAATCATATCGAGCTTTTTAGCAACCAGCTTTCCTGCCGCATATTCTTCAACATTTTGTGTTTCAGCGGCAAAGCCCACCATAAATGGACGTTTTTCCTGACCAGCAATGGTTGCCACAATATCCGGATTTTTTACAAGGGAAACATTCAACTCATCCCCTGCCTTCTTAATTTTATGCTCGGCAACTTCTGCTACGCGATAGTCTGCGACTGCGGCAGTTGCAATGAAGATATCACAGCCTGTTTCTAACGAGTCCATGCTGATATCTAACATCTGTCTTGCAGAGGCAACATTTACTCTTTTTACCCCATTCGGCGTATCTAAACTTACAGGTCCAGCAATCAGAGTCACTTGTGCACCAGCAGCGTAACAAGCAGCCGCTAAAGCAAAGCCCATTTTACCAGTACTGTGGTTCGAGATATAACGAACAGGGTCAATCGCTTCACGCGTTGGCCCAGCAGTAATCACAACTCGCTTTCCAGCCAACAACCCAAATTTTTCAGCAATTGCACGTTGAGCCTGATGGAAATAGCCAGCCACTTGCTTGGCAATTTCTTCTGGCTCTGGCATACGGCCTAAACCAACATCACCACACGCCTGCTCACCCGCATCTGGCATGATCACATGCACACCATCTTCGACCAAGGTTTGTAAATTTCGTTGTGTAGCTTTGGCCGCCCACATTTGCTGATTCATGGCAGGTGCAACCCATACAGGAGATTTTGTTGCCAAAAATACTGTACTGAGCAAGTCATCTGCTAAACCATGTGCAAATTTTGCCAAAGTATCGCAACTTGCAGGCGCAACCAGTAGTAAATCAGCCCAACGTGCTAATTCAATATGTCCCATTCCAGCTTCAGCCGTAGGGTCTAAAAGTTCAGTATGAACAGGATTACCAGAAAGAGCCTGAAAAGTTAGTGGGGTAATAAATGCCTGAGCACCATGTGTCATGACCACACGCACATCAAAGCCATAATCTTTGAGGCGGCGGACTAAGATGGCACTTTTATAGGCAGCAATTCCGCCAGTAACAGCTAAAACAATGTTTTTATGAGGAATAACACTTAGATCAAAGCTCACGAACAGGATACCTTACTGTTGCAGTGGCGCTCACAATAGCATTAAATACGCGCAGACCCAAGATTGATTGGGCAAACAAAATAAAATTTTAAGCGAATTATGCTGGGGAATATGAATACTTCTATTAAAAATTGGCCCGAACAAGAGCGGCCAAGAGAACGGTTATTGCAACAAGGCCCTCAAAGTCTCTCTGATGCAGAGCTATTGGCGATTTTTCTCCGCTCAGGTTCAAGGCAACATTCAGCAGTCGAATTATCACGTTTACTCATTCAACATTTTGGTAGTCTAAATGCAGTATTTGATTCATCGTTAAGCGAATTAACTCAATTTAATGGAATTGGAGCAACGAAATATTCTCAATTACTGGCAGTCAAAGAACTCGGACGACGTTATCTCGATCATCACTTTCAGAAGAATGATCTTAGTCTTCACTCTTCTGATTTAGTTTTGGATTATTTACGCTATGAATTAAAAGGTGAAAAACAAGAAGTCTTTGCTGTGCTGTGTCTAGACCCAGAATTAAGAAAGCTCCATTTTAAAAAGCTATTTTTTGGTTCAGTGCAGCATTGTGCGGTCTCAGTCAATCAAACCTTACGCTACGCCTTACAACATCATGCTTGCCAGCTCGTTATTGCACACAATCATCCATTTGGTTCAGCACAGCCTTCTGCTGAAGATATTGCCTTAACTCAACAACTGGGAAATGCATGCAAGCTTGTCGAAATACACCTCTTGGATCATTTTATTATTTCTCCAGAAGGAAGCTTTTCATTTGCTGAACAACAACTGCTCAACCCCGCAACAATATCAGTTCAATAATATTGACAAAGCTTAACTAAGCCTAGAAGATCAAAACAAAAATAGTGATGCTTAAAATAAAATGATTGTTCGTGATCAACCTAGTATTTTCAAAGTTTTATTCTCTTGGCGAGGGACGATTTTACCCAAAATTCTCCCCTCCTTAGGGTTTGTTATGTTGATCTCAGCAATCATTGGTGGCGTGGAATATATCAACCTTTATCGCTTTCCTGAAATTCCTTTGGTTGGCTTTACACTCATTGGTGTCGTGCTTTCTATTTTCTTAGGATTTAAAAATACTGCATGTTATGACCGTTGGTGGGAAGCCCGAAAATTATGGGGCGTTTTAATTGCAACTTCGCGCCATTTTGACCGTGACTGCCGAATTTTGACTCAGGCCCGCCGTGAACGTGTCATTCAACATGTGATTGTTTTTGCTAATGTATTACGTGATCGTTTACGTCGTCAGACAGCGAACCCAACTGAGTTAATACAAACCAGTGGTATGAGCCAGCAAGCGCTCACCCAACTCTATCAGCAAAATAATGCTCCTCAGTACACGTTGAGTCTCATTCACTGGGAATTATTACAAGCACTTAAAGAAGGTGAAATCTCTGACATCATCTATGCGCAGATGAATAAAAATGTTTCAGATTTAAGTGTAGTACAAACTGGCTGTGACCGAATCGCCAATACACCTATTCCATTTGCTTATTCAGTTTTGCTCAATCGCACTGTCTATTTTTTCTGTTTTATGTTGCCGTTTAGTCTTGGTTCATTGCTTGGTTTAGCAACACCTTTACTGGTTGGAATTTTGGCATATACATTCTTAGGGCTTGATGCACTAAGCTCTGAAATTGAAGAACCTTTTGGTACTCAAAGCAATGATTTACCCTTAGATGCCATGGTGCGTAGTATCGAAATTGAACTTTTAGGAACGCTAGGCAAACCTACACCACCTCCAATTCAAGCTCAAGATAACAATTTACTCTAAAGTCTAATAGAGAAAACGCTCCCAAACACCTTGCTGATTTGCCGTTGGTTTAGGTGTATTTCCCAATTTAATCCATGGCATATTTTCACCATGAAAATCACTGCCAATTGATACGGCTAATTGATGTTGCTCAATCATCCGATCAACCATTTGGCGAGTAGATAACGTTTCCATAGGTGGAGGTAGCTCAATTGCATCTCCACCTGAAGTTGCGAACAATTCAATTAAATATCGAATGTTAGTTGCAGATAAATCATAACGAGTTGGATGTGCTAAAACCGCAAGCCCTTTACTTTCATGAATCACATCAATTGTTTCTTTTAATCCTAACCCTTCAAACTTAACAAAGGCTCGTCTCCCCTCTTTTAAGAAACGATCAAATGCTTGTTGAGGACGGGTTACTACATTCTTCTCGACCAGTGTTTTAGCAATATGGGTTCTTGTCACTCGATCGGCCTGATTTTCCACTTTGGCAAGAACATCTTCATAAATTTGAAAACCAATACATTTTTCTAATAAATCACAAATGACTTTAGCTCTTTGCGCTCGTACTCTTTTTTGTTGTTCTAATGCTTCCAAAATTGGTGCTTCATCTTGCATGTTTAAAGCAACAATATGTACGCCATAACTCTTTTTGGTTGTTGGGCGTGACCACTGACTCGAAATTTCCGTACCAGAAATTATTTTCAAATCATGACCTTGCGCAGCAATTCTAGCTCGCTGCAACCCATCCATTGTATCGTGATCAGTTAAAGCCAAAGTATGCAAATTCACATCAATAGCAGCTTGCACCAGTAATTCCGGAGACAAAGTTCCATCAGAAATATTGCTATGTGTATGTAAATCTATGCCTTGCATCTTTTATACTATGCCATTCACCAAACCTGATCAGATACTCTAACATGAAAGCACTTCTGGACTTTGTTCCATTAATTATTTTCTTCTATTTATATAAAACAGTTGATCCAGCTAACGCACAGCATCCTTTACTTAAACTGATCGGGTCTGCTGGCGGTGCAGATAATAATAATATTCTTGTAGCAACTACTGGTCTAATTATTTCAATGCTCGTGGTATATGGTGCCTTATTTGTTTTCCAAAAATTCCGTCTAGATAAACAACAATGGTTTGTATTGTTTATGACTGTGATTTTTGGTGGCATCACGCTCATGCTAAGTGATGATTTCTATATTCGTCTGAAAGCTGCAATTTTAAATTTGGTTTTTGCAGGCGCATTCTTGGTTTCACCTTGGTTTGGTAAAGACCGTAAGCCACTCATACGACGTTTATTTGATCCTATTTTAGAGTTAAGTGAAAAAGGTTGGAAAAATCTAAACTTCGCTTGGGCAGTCATGTTTGTAGTGATGTCTTGTTTACATGTGTTCTTCGCATTTTTATTTCACGGCGGAAAATATTGGGGCGAATTTACTGCATTTGGTGACATGATTGTGATGTTTTCATTTATCATTATTCAGTTCATTATTTTACGTAAACATTTTAAGTCACCAGACGCTTAAAGTGGTTACTGATTGATTATAGAGATACGATTACATGCCTTTTTTTGTTCTAAGCTGTACCGATAACGAAGGAACTTTAGAGAAGCGCTTAGCAGTACGCCCTCAGCATATCGAACGTCTACAAAAACTCGATGATGAAGGCCGCCTTGTTACAGCGGGTGCTATGCCAAAAGATCCTAATGATCCGCAAGCAGGCTTCTATGGTAGCACCATGATTGTTGAATTCGACAGTCGCGAAGCATTAGATGAATGGTTAAAAGAAGAACCATTTCTCAAAGAAGGCATTTATGCCCATATTGATGTAAAACCGTTCAATAAAGCATTTCCAAAAGGGTAATCGCATGCAGCCTGCAATCAAAAGCTTTCTTGGCTTGTGTTTGATATGTTCAACTGCTGGAGCAGTTGAACCTGCTGCAACACCAGCAACACCTCCACCAAGCGCGCCTTCAACTCAGGCAGCTAAACCCACTCCTACAGCACCAACAGGTGTAAAAACAGCGACTACTGCTCAACCACTTACAGCTGAACAACTCGTAAAGAATAAACAACAGCAAGATGCGAAAATCAAAGCTCTAGTTCAAGATCAGGCATCTCGCTTAAAACAGTTAGAACACGCCAATCTTGAAGCACTTGCTCAGAACCAAGAGTTACAGTTAAAAAACGACAGCCTCTCTGTTCAGGTTCAAGTCTTACAAAGCGAACGTAGTGCGCAAATGTTTTTATATGGCGCGGTTACCTTAGCGGGTGGCGTATTGCTAGGATTCTTTATTGCTAGTTATATCCATACAAAACGTCGACGCCAGTGGTAAATCCAAGCAATCTATTAAACCAAATGAACGTATCAAACCGTATCCAAACAGCAGAACTGGATTGGGAATTAATCGATGGTATCGAGGTTCCCATTTCCAAACAATTTGGTGATGTCTATTTCTCCAAAGATAATGGCTTACTTGAAACACGACATGTTTTTCTAAATGGTAATGACTTATCAGAACGCTTAGCCAATCTAAAAGATTTTGAATATTTCAGTGTAGGAGAAACCGGTTTTGGTACAGGTTTAAACATTCTTGCACTCTGGCAACTTTGGCAACAAGTTCGTCCAGACAATCAAAGTCATTTACATGCAATTAGTGTTGAAAAATTTCCCTTAAGTAAAGCTGACCTTATCCGTGCTTTAAATGTCTGGGATGAGCTTAAACCACTTGCAGAGCAGTTAATTGAACAATATCCGCTCCCTATTGCTGGATGTCATCGCTTAACTTTTCCAAACGAGCGTTTTAGCATCGACCTATGGTTAGGAGATGCACAAGACATTTTCCCAAGCATAGCGAAAACTAAAGCAGTAAATGCTTGGTTTTTAGATGGCTTTGCGCCCTCTTGCAATCCAGAGCTGTGGGAACAAAATGTTTTAAACCATATTGTTCGTCTTTCTGACTATGGCAGCACATTTTCCTCTTTTAGTGTCGCGGGTGTTTTAAAACGTGGGCTAAAGGCGCACGGTATTAGTATTTCTCGTCCACGTGGTTTTCGGCATAAACGGGAAATGCTCAAAGCAATTTGGAATCCACCTCAATCTGATGATGAAGCCTCACAATTAGACCAAGTTCAGTCATTGGGTAAAGAACAGCAGCATATTGCGATAATTGGGGCCGGTGTAGCAGGTTTAACTACGGCGTGGGCATTTGCAGCACGCGGGCATCAAGTCACCTTATACGAGCAAACAGAAGCATTATCTGGCGCTTCTGGAAACCCTTTGGCATTGCTTAATCCTAAACTATGTCCGATTGAACAAAGCCATGAACATCTCATGACTTTAAGTTGGCAACATGCCTTAAATTTTTATAAAAATTTTCAAGCATTCCGCCCACTTCAAATACAACAAGTCGCATTGAAAAATGCAGAGGAACTTCTCGATCTTGTAAACCAATATCCAGCTGATGTTGTTACCCATTCAACAAACTCACTTGAAACTGCATATTCTAGTGTTTCACTGACCGAAGCGGGTTCTGTTTCACCACATCAACTACGTGATGAAATTTTGCAACATCCTTTAATTACTCTCAAAATTGCCAATATCACAGCATTGGTTCCTTTTGAAAATAAAGTTCAATTGCAGACTGGTAATGACGTTATTGCAGAAGCAGACCATGTTGTTGTGTGCTGTGCTCGGGAAAGTGCTGTTTTATTTGAAAGCTATCCGCAGTTAAAACCAATACGCGGACAAGTGAGCTGGGTTAATAATTTTTTTGCTCCCCTACCTTTAAATGAAGCATATAGCTATGGTGGGTATTGTATGCAACTTGATGCTTCACAGATGATTTTAGGTGCATCTTTTTACCCAAATCGTGAAGATCAAGATGTGCTTCCCGAAGACCATGTGCATAACTTTGAATTAATCCACAGCGTATTCCCTGCATATGCAGAAAAGTTACCATCAACTTCGACGTGGCAAGGCCGTGCATCTATCCGTGCACAAAGCTTAGATTATTTTCCTCTGGTCGGAAAAATGCTTGAGAATAGTCGAATTGCTACTTTTGCTGGTCTTGGTTCTAAGGGCTTTCTATTTGCTCCGCTATGCAGCGAGATCTTAATTGCCCAGATATTAGGAGAGGCTTGCCCAGTACCGGACAGCTTATTACAAAAACTGAATCCGCAAAGGTTTCAAAAAAAAGTAAAACCTAAAAAGCCATATTTCAAACCACAGTAGTCTTCTTCAATAAAAAAGCACCCTAGGGTGCTTTTTTTTATGCGCCCTGCTCTAGAGGCAAGCCAGCATCACGAGCTGCACGTGTCCCCCCCATCAGCACGACATATTCACGCGAGGCATCCAATCCTTCTAGTTTCTCAGCTGCACGAGGAGCTTTGCTACCACCACCACATAAAATATAAATCGGCTGACCCGCAGAGACCTGGTTCAAAATATCAGCATTCAAATCATTAATCGGGCGATTCACCGCACCTTTAACATGCCCTTCTGCATAAGCATTAGTATCACGGACATCCCAGATAACAGCATTTTCTGGGAATTCAAATGTTGTAATTTCTTGTTTACGGATCATTGTGCACTCCTTTGATGTAAACAACACTTGGCAAATGAAGAAAACCCTCTTAGCATCTCAAATATTCTTTCACTTTGTAAAGGTCTAAACTATGCCTTCTTTCGATATTGTCTCTGAATTAGAGTTATTTGAGGTTAATCATGCTGTACAAAACACACAAAAAGAGATTGCAACACGCTTTGACTTCCGTGGTCATGATGTTTCAGTCGAAATAAACGAAAAAAATAAAGAAATTAAAATCAGTACAGAAAGCGATTTTCAGTGTGAACAAGTTTACAACATGTTAGAAAATCACTTTTATAAACGTAAAATTGATGTACAAGCACTTGATCCGCAAAAAGCCGCTGCTTCAGGCAAAAATTTTGTACAAGTCATTAAACTTAAAGACGGTCTTGACTCAGATACTGCAAAAAAAATTAATAAAGCCATTAAAGAAAGTGGCGTTAAAGTGCAATCTTCTATCCAAGGCGACAAAATTCGTGTAACAGATAAAAAGCGTGACACTTTACAACAAGTCATGAATTTTTTACGTGAACAGCAATTTGGTGTGCCATTACAGTTTAATAACTTTAAAGATTAATCTCTTTTCGTGACATTCAAAGCTAAGGTAATTCCATGTCTCAATCCAATCGTCTATCAAAACTGGTAAAAGCGACTTCAAAATTCCCTAAAGGTATTCGGAGCACGCTTTGGAGCAAGGCGTTTGGTCGTATCGTGCCAATGGTGGGTACAGCAAATATCCGCTATCTGGAAGTAAACTCAAACCACGTTACTGTCCGTTTAGAAAACCAGAAAAACATGCAAAATCATATTAAAGGAGTCCATGCTGCGGCGATGGCTCTTTTAGCAGAAACTGCAACAGGTTTCCTAACGGGTTTACATATTCCTGATAACCGCATTTTATTAATCAAATCATTGCATGTAGATTATTTAAAAGTGGTTGAAGGCGGTTTGACTGCTACAGCAACATTGTCTGCTGAACAGCAAAAGTTTATTGCGGCTAATGAGAAAGGTGAACTTGTGATTCCGGTTACAGTCATTGATGATGCGGGCAATGAACCAATCCAGTGCCAAATGCTGTGGGCATGGTTACCTAAACGTAAGAAATAATAACTAATCTAAAGTACTTTTAGATTTTTATTTGCCTCAAGATATAAAAATTATTTTTTGTATCTTGAGGTTAAAAATGAAAAAAATACTGATTCTTTTCTCTTTATTTACCAGTTTAATATTTACAACAATAACGACTCATGCGACTGAACCTAATCTTAAAACCAGTAAATTAACTTCGACTAAATCCGAAGCAATAGATAAATTAAGCGCTCAAAACAAAAGAATAGTCATCGACTTTTATGAAGGCGTCTTTTTAAAACATAAAGTCAAAGAATATGCAGACCGTTATATTGGTCAGCAATACATTCAGCACAATCCTAATGTGCCAGATGGGAAAGCACCTTTCGTTAATTTCTTCACTGAAAAATTTCAAAAGAATCCACAAGCTAAAAATGAGATTAAACGTGCGATTGCTGAAGGTAATCTTGTCGTTTTACATGTCCATTCGACTGAAAATGAAAAAGATCGTGGAAGAGCGATTATTGATATATTTCGTGTCGAAAATGGAAAAATCGTAGAGCATTGGGATGTAATACAAAATATTCCTGAGCAAAGCAAAAATACCAATACGATGTTTTAACTCTAAAAATGATTTCTTTATCTAAATTAAAAATTAAAGCCTGAATACTGATATTCAGGCTTTATACGTTTTATTGAGTATCTAAAAACTTTTGTCTTGCTTCTTCGGGTATTTGACGCTTATTACCTTTTACATCCACTGCTACAAAGGTAAAGACTCCTTCAGTAATGCGTATTGGCTCACGAGAGTCATCATGACTATCCCAAACTTCAATTTGCATCTGAATAGAAGTATTTCCAACTTTTAAGATTTTGGTATAGCAGCTAATGACAAAGCCAACCTTTACCGGAACCAAAAAGGTCATTTGATTAATGGAAATCGTAGCACAACGGCCACGACTGAAACGTTCTGCGTGAATTGCTCCAGCCAAGTCCATTTGTGACACAATCCATCCACCAAACACATCACCACTCCAGTTTGTATCTGCTGGCATGGCAATCGTTTGTAAGGATAAAATTCCTTCTGGTTTGGTATAAGCTTCTGACACCTTAGCTCCCGAAATTCGTTTGAAGTTGTTGATCGAGCCACTGCTGCAATTCAGGCGCACGTAATGCACCGCTAATACGCGCGACCTCTGTCGTTTTATTCATTAAGACAAGTGTCGGAATGCTTCTCACATGAAAAGCTTGGCTCAAGCGAGGAGATTCTTCGGTATCAATCTTGGCAAAAATAACGCCTGGATTCTGTTTTGCGACCTGCGCAAAATGTGGAGCCATCATTTTACAGGGTCCGCACCATTCTGCCCATAAATCTATGAGAATAGGTAAATCACTATTCGTGATGTAGTTACTAAAATTTTGCTCGTTTAGTTCAATAGGTGCAAGCGGTAGTAATGGCTGATGACATTGCCCACAGCTTGGTTGCTCAGGAAGTTTTTCTTCCGGAACTCGGTTTTTAGCACCACACGATGCACATACAATAATCATTTACATCACTCCTATATGCTGATGTAAAAATTCTAATTGGGTTATCACTGCTTTTTCAAACCATGAACCGTGATAGATATCAAAATGTTTCATATCCCACTCATGATAACTCACAAAAGGTGCAATATTTGTCGCGGCTTCGCGACTGGACTCAATAGGAATAAGTGAATCTTTTTGGGCTGCAATAAATAAAACCGGAATATTAATCTGACGTACAACCTGAATTGGACGGTATCGCATCAAATTAAAAAAGACACGAGCTGGGATTTCCCCGCTCCAATAATAGTCAGGATTTATAATCGATAGATAGCCATAATAACTATCTGCTGTAGGCATAAAACATAAATTATGTTGATCAACCACAGGCAACCTCTTTGGATTAAGCCCCATTTTTGATCCCATATAATCCTGACTCGATAACTTCAATGCTTGAGGATAACGTTGCAAAGGATAGAGCTTGGCAGTTTCAGCGCCATCTACATAAGGAATTTGTACTAAGATTGCCTGAATATTCTTTAATTCAGAAGCTAGGCTTAGCGCATATCCTCCACTTAAAGAAGTTCCCCACAGCACAATCCTTCGGTTATCTATAAACTTACAGGTCGAAGCATATTGAATAACGGTCTTCCAATCTTCTAATTGTGAAGTGATTGAGACCATTTCTCTAGGCTTGCCAGTACTCCCACCCCAATATCGATAATCAAACAAAATAACAGCATAACCTGCTTGAGCGAACCGCTGAGCATATTGGATGAGTTTAAATTGACGCAACGCAGCAAAACCATGGGCCATAATAATTACGGCAGATTTCTTATTTGTTTTAGGAATATAAAAATCAGCTGCGATCGTTTCCTGACCACATGGAACATATAAAGGCTCAACCGTATAAGCGTGCATATGTGCTCCGTTGAAATAGAATATGAATAACCAATTTTAAAATAGCGCGATGATCGTTTTTAAAATTTATAACTTAGCTATAAGACATAACTTTCTCAGTCAGAACAACACAAGAGTGTCTTGTATCTCAGGTTAAGCTTAATGCTATGATACAGCATAAGAGGTTTTGTTAAATTTTGGAGTGACGAAATGTCAGATAATGTTGGTTTCGCAGGTCAAATTGGCCCAGAACATGTTGGCCAAGTTGTAGAAAAAGGATTTAAATCGATTATTAATAATCGGCCAGATATGGAAGGCGGCCCAGAACAGCCTACAAGTGCTCAAATTGAAGAAGCAGCACGCCAAGTAGGTCTAGACTATGTTTATCAACCTGTTGTAGCTGGACAAATTACAGAACTCGATGTACGTACTTTTGCTAATCATTACAACGAGTTGCCAAAACCTGTACTTATGTTTTGCCGCACAGGAAACCGTTCAAATAATCTATATCAATTAGCAAAACAAATGGATTTATTAGACGACTAATTTTAAGAAATTAATATTCCATAAAACCCTATTTCTTCCTTAAAGTAGGGTTTTTTGATAACTTATTTTGCATATCTCTGCACGAATTCAACAGAACTAAAAATAATATTGATCTAAAGTATTTAGATCTTTTTTGAATCATTTATTAATTTTTATGAATAAATTTATATTCGCTCTTTTAAGCTGTTTAATTCTTACAGCATGCTCCTCAATGCAAGTAAAACCTACGGTTGGAGTAACTATGGGTACAAGAATTTAACCATGTCATTAATGGTATAAGCATTGAAGGTCGGTCTACTAATCAAAATGGAACTGTTTCAACCACTTTAAAAGCACCTTTTATGCAAAAATTTACATTTTAAAGCTAAATAATTAGAACCAAACCCTCTGTTCAAGAGGGTTTTTCTATATATTCTAAATATCTATTAAAATAGCTTAATGACAATGTTCGATATTATTATCATTGGTGCAGGTACTGCTGGTATTAGCGCATATAAAGAAGCCATTAAACATACCAATAATATTTTAATTATAAATGATGGACCATGGGATACTACTTGTGCTCGTGTAGGTTGCATGCCAAGTAAAGTCCTTATCTCTACAGCAAACCGTATGTTTGACATTCAAAATGCTCAAGAGGTTGCTTTGAATGTATCTGCAAAAATTAATACAGATCAAGTGATGCAGCACGTACAAACTTTACGTGATCGTTTTACACAAGCAACATTAAAAGATGTAGAACAATGGCCTGCAGAACATAAAATTTCTGGTAAAGCACATTTTATTGATTCACAAACTGTAGAAGTTAATGGGCAACAGTACCAATCAAAAAGTTTTATTCTCGCTGTCGGTTCAACTCCTAATTATGATCAAACCTGGAAAAAAGAACTTGGTAATCGGCTTATAACAACAGATCAAATATTTGAGTTAAAAACGCTACCTAAATCTATCGCTGTCATTGGAAGTGGTGTGATTGCCCTTGAGATTGCTCAAGCAATGCATCGTTTAGGTGTAGAAACTACAATCTTTGCTCGTAGTAAACGAATTGGAGTACTTACTAGTTCTAGGCTTCAACAACTTGCACAAAAAGAGCTAGGCAAAGAGTTAAAAATTCTATTCGAAACTCTACCAAATGAAGTTAAATGCAGTGAAGAAAACGTTGTATTAACTTACCAACTTAATGAAATAGAGAAAACTCTCAAAGTTGAATATGTTTTAGCAGCAACAGGCCGTACAAGTTTAATTGATACGTTAAAACTAGAAAATATTGATAACTCTTTTAAAGATATTAAGTTATTACCTATAAATGCAAAAACCAAGCAATTAGACACATATCCAATTTTTGTTGTTGGTGATGCTTATACCTCAACACCACTGCAACATGAGGCGGCACATGAAGGGAAAAAAGTTGTTTATAACTGTTTGAATTATCCACAGGTTAATTCAGTTAAGACGCTTACTCCATTAGGAATTGTATTCAGTCATCCTGAGATGGCGATCGTCGGGCAAAGTTATAAGCAACTAAAAGACAATGGTATAGACTTTATTACAGGTGAAGCATCTTATGAACGACAAGGAAGAGCTATAGTTCTTGGGAAAAACCGAGGTGCGATTGAGGTTTATATAGAGAGAGAAAGCCAAAAACTTCTTGGTGCTGAATTATTTACAGAAGCAACAGAACATATGGCTCATTTATTAAGCTGGATAATAGGTGAAAAATTGACTTTAAATGATATTCTAGAGAAGCCTTTCTATCACCCTACTCTAGAAGAAGGTCTTCGCACTGCTTTAAAACATGCTCGCAGACAGTTGAAATAATCAATTTAGAAGAGCTCTCTTAATAAAATCTGGCTCTTCTATACATTAAATCGTTTTCATTTATTTAATTTCCCATAAGTAAACACCCCGGTTTCTTTCGAGACCGGGGTGTTTAGAATAATGAGCTGGCGATGACTTACTCTCACATGGGAAACCCCACACTACCATCAGCGCTAAGAGGTTTCACTTCTGAGTTCGGGAAGGGATCAGGTGGTTCACTCTTGCTATGGTC